>OEQO01000117.1_pt1 | contig 20055 bp, 19 predicted proteins | sample 1539751 | NCBI WGS metagenome assembly OEQO01 (sample SAMEA3891237, study PRJEB23780) | metagenome | biome: terrestrial biome; feature: animal house; material: water of meat washing | place: Italy | collected 2015-05-12 | reverse complement strand
AGCCTGAATATCGTCGCCAATGGCGTAAACTGCATATTGGTATAGATGCTGAAACCCTTCAAATACGTGCAGTACAACTTACAACAAATAATGTGAGTGATTCGCAAGTACTTGGAGATTTGCTTGAGCAAATCCCACCAAATGAGCAAATTGATTCTGTCTATACGGATGGAGCATATGACACGAAATTGTGCAGACAAGTCATTTCAGATCGAGATGCACATGCGGTGATTCCGCCAAGAAAGAATGCAAAGCCATGGAAAGATAAAAACTTAGGTTTTGTAGAAAGAAATGAATTATTAAAAACAGTTAAACATCTAGGAAGAACGCTTTGGAAAAAATGGTCTGGTTATCACCGTCGAAGTTTGGTGGAAACCAAGATGCATTGCATCAAATTATTAGGCGATAAATTAACATCAAGAAGTTTCCCTAGTCAGGTGAACGAGATTCATGCACGCGTAGCGGTCTTGAATAAATTTACAGAATTAGGTCGCCCTCACACCCAAGTTGCCACTTAAATTCGGCTCACTTAGGGTACTCTGTCTTTTAAACCTTTGTGCAACAAAGCCGTTCTAAACTAACTGGTACAGAAACAATTCGAGGCATGTGTGAACATCTGTTAACTAAAAAAACCTTTTCGCATCATTAGTTATTTTTGTCAACTTATGGTAGTGGCTATATGAAAAAAATTTGATGGTAATGCAGTGTTTTTTAGATAATAATACGGCTTATTTAATTTAGTTCCTCGCCCTAAAGGGTTTCAGGCTATTTAATTCAAAATGAGTTGAGATAATCAGCTTTCATTCTCTTATAATTTTGATTTGTTATACACATATTCAGAATCAAATGATATCAAGTTGCTTTCCATTCCAATAATAGAGTAAATAAGATATGCATAAAGTTTTATTAATCTTAGCATCAACTTTTATATTAACTTCTTGTGCCAAAAAAGCAGATGATCCAGCTGTTCAGTTTGATGAAGATATTTACTCTAAAGTAGATACTAGTGATAGTAAACAAAATCCTAATTATCCCGAGCAACCTTTACCCAATACAGGTGACACAGATAACCCAGATTTAAATGGTATAGCACCTCTAGAAATTAAGGCTTCTTCTGGAGCTAATTATTGGATAAAAATTGATGAAGCAAATACAAATCAGCATGTAGTCAGCTATTTTATTCGATCTGGAGAAACCTTAAACGTTCAAATGCCTTTAGGAAGTTATAGTATTAAATATGCAACTGGTCAAAAATGGTATGGTCCAGAATATTTATTTGGGGATGATACAGCTTACTCAAAAGCAGATGATGTATTTCATTTTGAGTCAAATGGATATGAAACTAATGGCTATACTATAGAGTTAATTATGCAAGAAAATGGTAATTTACAGACTGAAAATATTGACAAAGGCCAATTCTAGATTTTTTTGACTCAATATTTTAATCTAGAATCTGTAATCAATTAACTTAAGAAAACCTAATTTTTTTAGCTTAGATAGGAATAAGCTTACTCGCATTAAAACTTTTGTGTTCTCAAAATTAATTAGGTTTGTTTTATTTTGCAAAAACTTGACAAACCGTGTATTCGATTTATCAAGTCACTTTAATACCTTTAAAATACTTTATAAAATAGGTAAAATTGAAGGAACCATATCCTGAATTGTCTTTCCATTACAAGTTTCACCTAATGCTGACATTTTCCATGCACCATTGTGACGATAAACTTTAGCAATAATTAAAGCCGTGTAATTACCTTTTGCTGAAAGATTATATTTTGCAATTTCAACATTCGTTGTAGCATCTACAACACGACAAAAAGCATTTTCAACTTTTTCAAAAGTTTGACCACGGAAACTACTGATTGTAAATACAATTGATTTAACTTGGGCAGGGACTTTAGTCAGATCTACATGAATTGATTCATCATCACCATCGCCATCACCGGTACGATTGTCACCAGAATGTTTGATACTGCCATCCCGGCTCTGTAGTTGACCGAACCAAATACTATCTAAGGCTTTGTTATTCTCATCAAACATGATTGCAGAGGCATCAAGATCGATCGAATCACCACCACTAAACATGCCAAAAAGGCCACCTTTCTTTGCGACATCCCAACCTGCTCCAAGAAATATTTTAGTTAAAGATGAACCATCACCTTTCTCTAAAGAAATTTTTTGACCCTTTACTAAACTAATGCCCATTTATAATTTTCCTCAGTTTGAATTTGAATTGCTACGACCTAAAGCCGTAGCTAACCACTGTAAATAACTCGCACGATTACGTGAACATACAATGACTTTACCATGTCCACGGAACTTAATTACTAATCCTTCTCCACTCGTCAAGCTATTAACAATATTGCCAACAAAGCCACTACCTGAACTTGGAATGCCAATATTATAATTTAAGGATGCATCCCATGCCGCTACATGACCATTATCAATCGTTACTTCACCCTGCTCTGGTGTAATTTCTAGCTCAAGTAAAGTTCCACTGCCAGAAATACAAACTTTACCCTGCCCACTGGTTTCCATGACCACAAAACCTCCCGTGCCCCCAAACAATGCGCCGCCAATATTACTTTGGACTTTTGCTTTAATCATGGTATGTTCAGTCGCTGCAACAAAAGAGCCATCAGATAAAATATACTGTCGTTGACCAACCTCAAGAATCTGCATATCACCATCTAAATTCGGTGATAATAGACACTCTCCTGCCCCTTTAACGGCTTTAATTTGCTGTTGAAACAGAGACTCTCCAGAAGTGAATTTACGCATAAATGCTTGAAAAATTCCCCCACGTAATTTACCTCCAACTTCAAGATTCTGTTCAACCATCACCATGGCATCAGATTCACAATAGATTGCTTCACCTTGCTTCATACTGACATGTAAAAAGGGTTCTGGACTGCCTACAAGATTAAATTCTGCCATTACATTTACCTATCCTCTCACGATATTTTTATTTTTTGCTTCTGTTAACCATATCGGAAATTCTTGAAGTAAAAAATCGTACAGCATTGATTCAGAAATACTTTCAATATTGTCTATTTTAAAAAAATTACAATTGTCCACCACTCTCCCTTCCATGGTATCTAATTTTTCTAATACACCATAATTTCTCCCCCCAATCCCTACAAATTGCCAAAATATAGGTTGTGATGAGGCCTCTTGTAAAATCTTTTTAATTTTTCTAGCTTCAGAAACGCCACCATCAGAAATAAAAACAATATATACAGGCAAGTCTGATGGGCTTTCTTTGTTAAAATAACGTAATACTTCTTCAAGAACGGCAGGCTCATTATTATAGCCAGCCCCCGCATTCCATTTTTTATAGCCTCCTTGTTCTGAAGCTATATAGTTATTTAAATTCTCAAGATTCACATCATTTAAATGAAGGGCTTTTTCTGCAAATGCCCAACACTCAAAGCTACCATCGTCATCAAAATTTAAAGCCAAAGGCATAATTCGATTTAGAACTTGTTGTACCTCACCCGATTTATATTGTTGGCTCATTGAACCTGAATAATCTAACACCAATGCTACTCGTGCTTTAACGTTCAATAAATTACTTTTTTCTAAGCTTATCAGCGACTTTTTAGTTAAATCTAATAAATGTGGTGCTGCCTGCTCAATTTTATCTAAAATCACTTTTTTCTTTAAATCAAGTTTAGAAGCTGTATTCGTAGGAGAGGATATATTTTCAGTAACCTCACCTCCAAAATGCCTAACTAACGCTTTTAATCCACCATTAAAACCTTGTCCTATAGCAGCAATTCGCCACAGATCATTTTTAAAGTAAATTTCAGTCAACATGACGGCTTTTTCTTGGCTAAAATCTGATGCATTTAATTGATATATTGCTAATACTTCGCCTTGCTGATTCACAAGATCAATTTGGCCACTTTGAATATTTTGCATAGTTGCCTGGTCATTAGCGACTGTTGCACAAATCACAAATCGAGGGGTCTGTACCACGTCTATTTTATTTAAATCAAAAGTAAACAGATTCAAGTTTCCTTGCTGACTATATTGCACTTCAGATTTTGGTGTCTTAATTTGATTATAAAATGTCATATAATCATCATTGAAAAGTTTATCGTTTTGTCCCACACCAAAACTTGATATATCAACATCAAATGATGCTTTAAATTGAACTCGTAACGTGAATTTTTTATCATTTTGAATAAGTTGATTGAGCGCTATTTTTTGTCCAGAAACTAACTGCATTGTTATTCTCTATTGTAGTACTTGAAAATAATTCAATATAAAAATAATTTTATACCAATCACTTTCAAGTACTAAAAGATCACTCTTTTAGTACTTGATGTGTCGCTTAAACCGCAACACCGTAACTTGCTGCTAAAGCACCTAAACCACCACTAAAGCCTTGACCTACTGCTTTGAATTTCCACTCACCACTGTGACGATATAATTCACCAAAAATCATTGCAACTTCAGTGCTACCATCTTCAGACAAATCAAAACGCGCCAATTCTTCTGCATTTGCGTCTTGGTTAATTACACGGATATAAGCTCGATCGACCATACCGAAGTTTTGACCATTTTGCTGACCGTCATGAATCGTCACTGCAAATACAATTTTTGCCACTTCTTGAGGAACTTTAGACAGGTCTACTGAAATGGTTTCATCATCGCCATCGCCATCGCCAGTACGGTTATCGCCATTATGAGTCACTGAACCACATGGTGAAACTTTCTGATTAAAGAAAATAAATTCGCCATCTAAACGAACTTTACCATCTTCACCCGTTAAGAATGCAACCGCATCTAAATCAAATGCTTTACCATCCGTTGCGCGTGGATTCCAACCTAAACCCAAGTCGACTTTATTCATCGTTGGTGCAGTTTTAGAAAGGTTAATATTTCCACCTTTGGATAAATTAATCGCCATTTCTTTGTTTCCTTATCAAATTTAATTTATGAAGATTGTTGCTTTTTACTATATGAAATTGAAGAGATAACAGCCCAAACAATGAAGGCAACACCCACCAATCCTGTAATAACCTCTGGAATATGTAATCCTGTGCCGCTGGCCAACATGATGAACGCAAGTGCACCAATTGCATAGTGTGCACCATGTTCTAAATATACATAGGCATCTAGCGTACCTTTTTCAACAAGATAAATTGTCATTGAACGGACAAACATCGCACCAATTGCAAGGCCAAGCATAATAACTACTACATCACTGGTAATTGCAAAAGCACCGATTACACCATCGAAACTAAAAGATGCATCTAATACTTCTAGATATAAGAAGCCACCAATACCACCTTTGACAATAGTGCCTGTTGCTGATGCACCATTTGATTTTTCAGACTCATCATCATTGCTACTGCCTTCTAATAGATGACCAATTACTTTCACACCCACATACACGACAATGCCCCAAATTCCTGCCATCACAACGACTAAACGTGATGTATCTGGGATATAGCTTGCTAGAATAAGTAGAACAACTAATGAAATAAAGACTGAAATAGCCTGAATATTTCCTAAATCTGCTAGTCTTGATTCAAGCCAATGAAACCAATGTTCATCTTTTTCATCATCAAACAAGAAATTCAAAAATACTAATAATAAGAACATGCCACCAAATGCTGCAATTTCAGCATGATGAGCCATAAGCTTTTCTGAATAAGACTTAGGATCATTTAACGCTAATTGAGCAACCTCAATCATACTCATGTCCGCAGTCACACCAACAATGAGTAAAGGGAATATCAATCGCATACCAAACACGGCAACGATAATCCCGACGGTTAAAAACAGTGTGCGCCAAAATTGATTCCAATGTTTCAATACAGAAGCATTAACAACCGCATTATCAAAAGATAATGAAACCTCCATCACAGCTAGGATAGAGGTAATAGCCAAGACTTTAAACATGGCCATCAAGCCAGCTTCAGGACCATGTGTGAAACCCCAATATGCTGAAATAGCCAAGCATATAATGGTAAAAATTATCGAAAAACGGAAATGTTTCATTTTTTACCTAATAACAAAGTTTAAATACTAATACCATATTGACCACACATAGCACGTAGACCGCCATTATAGCCTTGACCTACCGCTCTAAATTTCCATTCACCATTATGACGATATAATTCACCAAAAATCATTGCTGTTTCAGTCGAATAATCTTCATTTAAGTCAAAACGGACAATTTCGACATTAGTTTGATCATTGACCACACGAATAAAAGCATTTTGCACTTGACCAAAATTTTGACCACGGCTTTCAGCATCATGAATAGTCACAGTAATGGCAATTTTTTGCACATCAGCGGGAACTTTCGCCAAATTAATTTTAACCGCTTCATCATCGCCATCACCCTCACCGGTACGATTGTCGCCAGTATGTTCTACAGAACCTTCTGGTGAACGGGTTTGGTTATAAAAAATAAAATCAGTTTCGCCACGAACTTTATCATTTGCAGCCAATAAAAATGCAGAAGCATCCAAGTCAAAATCTGCACCATCGGTTGCTCGCGCATCCCAACCTAAACCAATCAAAACTTGGTTAAGCGATGGATCTGTTTTACTTAAAGATAGATTTCCACCTTTGTTTAATGAAATAGCCATAATTTTCTCTCTTCTTTATTACATGTAAATTAAATTGATACTGTTAATCTTTTGAGCCTTGGGTCCAGCGAAAACCAAAGCGATAAAACTTATCTAAAAATTGTTGGTCTTTGAAATAACGAACTTCTCGATTAGCTTGAATAGCACCGTTAACATTTTTTAATTCTATAATTGCACAGGTAGTTAATTGATTACCTTCTGTTAAGCGCACCTCAATTTCCGGTTGATCCGGAATACGAATTGTTACCACACCATCGGTGGCAGCCCATTGTGCCGCACCTTCATAAATATAAGTGTAAATAACAATGCGCTCAATACGATCCCATTGAGTGCCGTTAATATGTAAGTTTTCTCCATTTAGCGATGCTCCGGTGCGATCATCTGCGTCTAATTTCATATAGGGAGCGCGATCAAAATTGCCAAATCGGTTTCCAAGCGGCTGTACTAAATCAATGCTGCCATCTTTAAGCTGCACCATCGCACCCAAATCTAGGTCGATTGAATTGGAACGGGTTAATTTCTGAAAAAAGGATTCGGATTTAGGTGCAGATTTATTCCAGTTTAAATTGACTGAAATTTTGCCAAAAGCTGAACCTTTCTTACTAAGATTAATTGTCGAGTTATTTTTATCTAACTTGATTTTGGATAAATTTATATTTGACTTTGTTGGTGTTGGTGTTGGTGTTGGTGTTGGTGTTGGTGTTGGTGTTGGTGAAGTATTCGTTGTGGTCTCATCAATCACCACCCCAAAATTTTCAGCCAAAGGTTTCAACCCCCCATTAAAGCCTTGATCAATAAATCTAAATTTCCACTTATCATTATGTTTATACACTTCTGCCAAAATTAATGCTTTTTCTGTTTTAGACTGAGTCTGAATCACTGCATTGGCGATGGTTTGAGTACCGGATAAAAGTTCAATATGAATAGGAGATATTCGACTAAAATTATTGGGTTCATTAATTGTTGCACATAAAGTAACTTTTTGAATTTGTGGATCAATTAATGCTGTATTAATCTTAAATTTACTTACATATGGATCATTGGAATCAGACTGGACTAGTAGCACACTTTGATTTCGTGTTTGAGTTTGTCCATAGAAAATCATATCTTGATCACCACGCACTTTTTGCGTACTTTGTACTAAAAGATATGCAGTACAATCAACCTCTACTTGATTAGGAATACTGGTTTTTATTAATATCTCCACCACTTCAGATGCTAAAGCAATGTTTCCACCTGCAATAAGTTGCATACTACCCTCTTACAATATTGTAATATTTCATTTAACTAATTAAGCATATGAATATAAAAAAAATATCTTAAAAATTATTTTATTCGCCCTATATTGTTTTAACATAGGCGGATTCACGCGGCAAGTGCAGCAATATAAAAACCTGCCGCCATGTCACTGGGTTGATATCAACCCAGTGACTTTCTAGAACAATTTTTCAATTTATTACATGAAAAATTTTATATACTCCATGTAGAATGAAATCATAAATTCATAATTGTTATTAAATAAAATTGAGATCAAATCTACTGTGAAATCGCATTACAATATCTGGATTGCTGAAAGTTATTCCTGTCAAAATGACATTATTCAATTATTAAAAAACTCAAATTTATCTTCCCATCTGACTATTTTTTGTTCTCACAGTAAACAACGTCCTGAACTGAAGTTGCTTGCAGATTATTTTTTTCAACAACCGGTTGTTAAGGACAGTTCAGACTGGTTATTAGAACAATGTAAAGAGCACTCTATTCAACTTTTATTTTGTGGAAAGCATAGTCAATTTATTGAGCAGTTTCGTGAAGAATTTTCTCGTCATGATATTCAATTAGTGACTGGTGCCAAAGACATTAGTCAGCATGAAAACATTAATAATAAATTTTTATTTGGACAAATTTGCGAAGGTTTAAACTTACCTAGCATTTCTGCTGCAAAAGTTGCTCATGTTAATGAGTTAAAACAAGCTATTGATGAATATCAACAACGATATAGCGCTATTTGTGCAAAGCCCGTTTATGGCGTATATGGTGCAGGTTTTGTGCAATTAAGCGATGACGTTTCATATTTTATGAGGTTTCAGACTAATACTTTGTGTAATACACAACAGTTTATAGAAGCTTATGCTCAATTACAGCCGCCTATTGAGTATTTGATTATGCCTTTTTTGCAAGGGCAAGAATGTTCTGTAGATATTGCCTGTAGTAATGGCAAAATTTTAGCCTTAGTGACTCGGATAAAATTTAAATTTTATCAAGAATGCTATATCGAGCATCCATGTCATGAAATATGTAAAATTTTAGTAGAACATTTCCAGTGCGATGGATTGATCAATATTCAATTTAAGCAAGATGATCAGGGAGCCTGGCATATTTTAGAAATTAACCCGCGTCCCGCTGGCGGTTTTGCCTATACACAACATACTGGAGTTAATTTAATTGCAGAATTGATTGCTGAAAAATTGCACTTAATTTTAAAGCGCTCCGTACCAACTACTGTAGTACAAGTTCTCCCCATTATACAAAGTATAAAAAATGGATTGTAAACATTGATAAAACATATTGATTTAAGCCGTGGCCGTATTAGTGTGACAGTAAATCATCATCATCCTGAATGGAAATTGGATGATTTGCTTAGCTTTGCAGAAAGAATTAATCCGAAACGTGCATTTTTATTTGTTTCTAAAGTTCTTGGTAAACATATTCCTGTCGCACCCTCAGTTATGCAAAAAAGCTATCAAGACCTTGCTGCTCTTATTCCTAAAAATTTGCCCTATCCCATTAGTGTGATTGGTATGGCTGAAACCGCAGTCGGTTTAGGCGCAGGAGTCTATCGTGAGCTGAAACCAGATTTCGGGGAAAATGCTATTTTTTTAACGACTACTCGGCATCCAGTCGAAACCTTGCCCACATTAGGCTTGTTTTTAGAAGAACATAGCCATGCACAAGACCAATTTATCTTGTCTAGTCATGATGCTATTAAACATCAACACATCCTGAGTTCAAAAACTCTTATCTTAGTGGATGATGAAATTTCGACTGGTAAAACCTTTAGAAATTTAATTCTCAGTCTTAAAAAATCAGGTTTAGAACACGTTGAAAGGATTATTTTAGTGACTTTAGTCAACTGGGCTGAACAGCACTTAGTCACCGATGATTTAGGTATTCCAGTTGAAGTGGTTTCTTTATTACATGGTCACTGGCAGTGGCAAGATAACAACAAAGAAATTGATATTCAAATGCCGAACGTCAGTTCAACCCAGCAACAAAGCCAAAAAATTATTGCACCCAATGACTGGGGACGCGAACCGACTTTTCTGGAGTGTTCTGTGTGGCAAAAGATTGAATCCATTCAAGCGCATGAAAAAGTTTTAGTGTTAGGTTCGGGGGAATTCACCTGGATTCCTTTCCTAATGGCAGAGCAACTAGAAAAGCAAGGTGTTGAGGTTTATTTTAGCTCCACCACTCGCTCTCCGATTATGCAAGGACAGTCCATTGAAAGTATTTGTTTATTTAAAGACAATTACGGACTCAATATGAATAACTATGCATACAACGTAAAACATCAAGAATTTGATCGTGTCTTTTTAATCATTGAAACCGCTAAAGATAGTGTTGACCCTCTGCTTTTTGAACAAATAAAAAACTTGGAAATTATTAGTTATGAATGTTAAGCCGTTAATTTTTGTTGACTTAGATGATACTCTTTTTCAAACACATCGTAAAAGCACACCTACGCCTTTACATAAAATTGCGACTACAGATAAATTAGGTGAACCGCTCTCTTATATGCTGCCAAAACAGCAAATATTCGTGAATTGGCTATTAGAGTCTGCTGAAGTAATTCCAGTCACTGCTCGGTCAGTAGAAGCATTACAACGCGTACATATTCCTTTTCAGCACGGTGCAGTCTGCTCACATGGCGGAACCATTTTAGGGGCCAATAAACAGGTTGATCAAGAATGGCTTGTTTTGCAACAGCAAGCTACAGCAGAGTTAGAACACTTACTCAATGATCTACCCAATGCACTACTGGATTATGCAAAACCTTTTGGATCAATCCGTACTTGGACGGTGGAAGAAAATGGCGGGAAAATTTATACCGTTGCCAAACAGAATGATCCGGAACCATTATTTTTATCTAAAATTATTGCCAACTTACCTGCTGAAGTGCTCGAGCATTGTTACGTACATATCAATGGTAATAATTTGGCGATTATTCCAAAATTTGTTTCTAAACAAAAAGCAGTCGAATTTTTTATCAACAAATATGACCCTGAACGTGAACGTGCCATCTTAGGTTGGGGCGACAGTTTATCTGATGCCGGCTTCTTAGCGTGCTGTGATTGGTTTGGTATGCCCAAAAATAGCCAATTGGATAAGTTTTTAGCACAAAGTTTAATGCAAGATCATAATGCGAAAGGATATTTAGGACATGGATAAGAATTATGCTGGTGCATCCAATCTTAATACCTTAGGTTTTCATGGTTCATATCGACCGCAAGATGTAACCTTTTTACTCAATATTGATGATATTGAACCGACACCATTGGCAGAAAAAGAGTATTTGATTCAATCAGGGAAAAAACATTACTCCCAAATGATTAGTGTAGAGCATCCCCCTTCAAAAGAGCAGATGCGTCATTTTCAATACGCTTTTGAGCAAGGTGCTGAACGTCTGGCTTGTGATGTACAGAAAATTGGTAACTCTCTACTGAGTCGATTTAAAAATCAGCCTATTATTTTGGTCAGTCTAGTACGTGCAGGTGTACCTTTAGGGGTACTGCTCAAGCACTATATTGAAAAATATCAGCAGTGCGTACATTACGGTATTAGTATTATTCGTGATCGCGGTATCGACTTTGCAGCCTTACATGCCATTATTGATCAACATGGTGCGGAAAATATTGTTTTTGTAGATGGTTGGACAGGTAAAGGTGCAATTTGTCGAGAGTTAACCCAAAATTTAGCAGATTATCCGGCATTATTTGATGCAGGCTGGGATATTCCTCGCCTTGTCACCTTAGCCGATTTAGGTGGCTATTCTTGGTTAAGTGCTAGCTGTGAGGATTGGCTGATTCCGTTTGGTATTCTAGGTTCTGTGGTCTCTGGTTTAACCTCACGCACCATTTTAAAAGATCATATCAATTTTGAGTTAGCAAAAAAAAATTGCTATGAGCCTAAAAATTGGCATAGTTGTTTAGTTTACAAACATCTAGCTGAACATGATATTTCAGTAGATTTTACAGACAAAATTTTAAATATTATTAATCAGAATCCGTCTACAAATTTATCCCATTGGAATAATCATATTCGACTCAAACAACAAAAAATTTGTTTAGATACGATTACTTGGATCTCTGACATCTATAATATTAAAAATATTAATCGTATTAAACCTAGTATTGCAGAAGCGACACGTGCGGTATTAAGACGTATTCCTGAAAGAATATTAATTCGTGATCCATCCAATCCCCATGTACAATTACTGTTACATTTTGCCAAAGAACAAAATATTCCTGTAGATATTTTAGGTGCCAAGTTAGGTCCATACCATGCAGTCACTCTGATAAAAAAAGTCGAGAAAAATAAATGAAACAACTGCAACATGCGATTGAACTTGGTGCAACCATGTACATTCCTGCAACTCATGAGCAGTTATGGGAAGTTACCGAAGGGATTAAATTTCCAATACTTAAATCTATTGCAGTCTGTTTAGAAGATGCCGTATTGGAAAGAGACGTACAAACTGCGATGGTTAACCTAAAACTTTTATTACAAAAACGTTTAGAACAGCCGAATCCTAAAGCACCTGCAATGTTTATTCGTCCTAGAAATATTGAGATGGCAAAACACATTGTCGACTGGGAATTAAATCATACCTACAGTGGTATGATTTTACCCAAGTTTACGCTACACGATCTAAAACAGTGGATGGACGTTTTGCCATCTAATATCAACCTGATGCCAACGCTTGAAACTAAAGAGATTTTTGATATGGGCCATAATATGGAACTTAATCAAGCCCTCAAGTATGATTTTCATAAAACCTTGTGTTTAAGAATTGGAGGTAATGACCTTCTGTCCTGTTTAAATTTACGTCGTCCTAAAAATAGTACTATTTATCAAACCCCTGTAGGTATATTGATTTCACAATTGGCAGGCTTATTTATTCCAGCTGGTTTTCAACTCAGTTCGCCAGTGTGTGAACATATTAACCACACGCAATTGCTCATGAGTGAAATATGCCAAGATATGAATAATGGGATTTATACAAAAACTGCCATTCATCCTTCGCAAATTGCGTATATTCATCAAGCCCTTCAAATAACTACAGAAGAATTTCATGAAGCACAGCAAATTTTATCGCAAGATGCTAAAAGTGTATTTAAAAGCCACGGCTCAATGTTAGAACCTGCTACACATCGCAATTGGGCAGAAATGATTTTATTACGCTATAAAACTTTTGGTTTATGTAAGTCTCAACCGTCTACCCAAGATAAACTTATGCTCAATACATTTTCAGTCTAAGCTTCAACCATCTGTACTACAGCCAGACGGCCACCTTCTTGCTTTGAAAGTAAAATTTGTACACCATCTTTTAGCTCAATTTTACCTCCAATCGGGATAGCTGTTTTGGTTGTTACGTCAGTCAAATCTGCTAACCCTTCATTGACCAACCACCACTTATTATTATGAAAAATAAAATAACCTTTTCTTTTAGTTTGTTCAGGACTGAGACGTTCATTCGGTGCAACTAGATGATTGCTATGCCATTGAAATAACGACTGACCGGTCCATACCATCAAACGATGATTATCTAGTCTAAACTTTCCTTCTTGACGTGCAGAATATAAGTTTAGTATTGGCAGCTTACCTGAAAATGGCGTATTGCAGAAAGGACATTTTGGTGCAGTAGTATTATCGAAAACATACCACTTATGGGTACAATTAGCATTTAAACACGGCTGAATTAAGTCAACGGTTTTGACTAAAGCATCTTCCCAATCATTTGCAGAAGGTCGCTTACTCGGTTCATGCAAACCATCAATAAAACATTTATTAAATAATTCGGTTAAATATGGTCCTGTCACAGTATAAGGAATTTGCTGTGGATCTGCCCAAGGTAATTGAGATGATTTTAATTGATTAGAACGAACACGGTTGGAGTGGTCTGTCGGATGTTCGATGAATAATGCCTTTTGCCCCATGCCTAGATTTTCATCTTTTTGTGGGTCATCCATATCGTGGATTTTTCCACCACGTAAAGGATGGCGATATAACAAATACATATAGATCAACACACCCAAGGCATGTCTATCTGTTGTAATACTAGGTAAAAAACGTTTTGGATCTTCTTTTGATAAGTGACTAGTCGTTACCACTTCTGGTGCAATAAAATCAGGAGTTCCCACTACATCAGGAGGATATTTACCAGGTACAACTAAGCCATCGACATCAATGACACACGCACTTCCCGTAACTGGATCAATCAATACATTTTTGTAAGATAAATCTGAGTGAGCTACCCCAGCAGCATGCATACGACGTACTGCACGTGAAATTAGAATACTAATTTTAAGATAATTGAGCCATGTACCCTTTTCCCGATCGTCTAAAAAACGATTTTGATTATTCGCACTCGCAAACCACTTACCTTCTTTTTCTTTACCCTTAATACTTAGAAAATCATTATTTTTTGAACCATGTTCAAAGAAAAACTGTTTTTTATAAGTTGGCGCAGTAATTCCTATCAGATTATTATATTCAACTAATGCATCTGGCCAACAGTAGATATTCTTCCAATAATCTCCTCCGACCCCATTAAAAATACCATTCCATTTATTGCCAACGATTTCTTTTAGGCGCTCTTTCTGTTGGTCAAGCGCTGCTTTGGATTCATAGAATTTATTTTTCTCCTTACTAAAAAAGCATACTACATAGCTTTTATCAGGTGAAAAATACACATCTTTCATTGCACCAGAACCAATCACTTCATCGACAAACTCAATTGGACGACCATCAACAGTTGTACATTTAACAATTTTTCCTGCCACGACTATGTTCCTTATACTTCTGTTGAATCTTGGTCTAATTGATATGCTGATGCCTTCTTATTCCATAGCACTGCCATGGTTCGATCATCATGATGACCCGGTTTAAAGAAGTGCATCCATTCTAACAATGCGACATCTGCATCTGGCTGGTGGAATAAAGGTTCAATTTCCTGATACATTTTTGTCCATAACGGATGTTGTCCCAAGCCAACCTCTGTCTCAAAAATAGGATCAGAGATTCCATCTGTCATGATCAATACCGCATCAATATCATTGAAATGTCCAATTTTGATACGGGTGCCGAAGTCTGAAGCAATACTACGATCTAAAAATTGTGTTTGTCCCGCATATTCTCCACCGTCCGCTACATTCATTAAGCGAACCGAATCTCTTCTATAAACAGCGATCGCCCCATCTCCGACTGAAAATGTACTGATAAAAGTTCTGTTTTGATATTGGCGGACAACAGCCACCAATAAAGTTGTTGAAAATGCTTTTGCTGGCACATTAGATGCTTTAGCCTGCAATTCAATCTCTTCAATAATTGACTTATAAATATCATAATAAACATTAAAGAATTGCTCATTTAATTTTTTAGCAATTTGCTTCGTTACTTCATCTTGTTGCCCTATTTGCCATTGCGAAAGATCTTCCTCAAGTGAAGTAATTGTAGCGGCATTCAAATATCCAGAAAATTGTTTTTCAACAATATCTACTGCAATTCTTGAGCCCTCTCGTGAGTAAATTGCACTTCCTGCACCATCAGCAACAGTGATTACTGACCATTCTGTATCTGGAATATAAAAAAGACTAAAATCATCGTCACGGAATGTCCCTGCATGTTCATGAGAGCGTCCTCGACGACTGGCTGCAATTAAATCAAATTTTTCCGTAGATATAAGGCGCTGGTCTGTATGATCCTTAATAAACGGTTGACCTGCTTCAGGTTCAAGCACCTTCCATAAACTACGTGGATCTGGGATGATATTAAGCTTGCAACGGCCTGAATGGGTTGCATTATCCATACTATATTGGAAAGTGAATTCGAACTCTTCGGCATGTTCAGGTTCACCACGTACTGTTTGGGACTCCTCATCAAAATAAAAGTCATGCTTTCCAAATCTAAAACTTTCTGCTTTAAATCGAATCTTGTTGAAGTCATGTGCTGAACTAATTGAAATCTTAGAATTATAAAACTGTCCGACACGCGCATTTTCAACTTGGAACTTTACTTCATTACTATACATAGAATGATTATCTTCTATTGTTATCTGAGTTGGAGATTGGTCTTGTGGAGAGGAATCATCAAGTGGGGTAATTTTTGCTAAAGTTGGAGTCGTATCAATTTTTTTTAAGACATCTTGAACACAAGTCATATTTTCTTTTTGAGTCTCTAGCTCTCTAAGATGCTCCATCATTTTTGTTTCATCATCATTTTGGCTAATAAACTCTAACTTAGTATTATTATCAATCTCTACATCAACAGTTAACTCCTCAAGTCTGATACCATCTTTTAGATCATCTGTAAGTGATGAATTTAACTCTTTAGGAGACATCTGCTGTGTTTCTAGAATAGTGCTTTTGTTAAGCTGCTGAGATGCATCATGACAAGATACTGTCAAATCATATTCATGGTTTAAAGAAGTCGATTTTTTTGCAAATAAATCTAATTGCTCACAAGCAATAATACGATTAAAGTCAACACCCAGATGTAGCAAAAGCTGATCAAGTTGTTGAACATGTTCATCTTTTGAGAAAAAATCAACAAATGTTGATGTAAATACTAAATTTTTTCTCTGTAATATCAGCCAAATTTTAAGTAATTATAATTAACCTTGCCCGCGCGTAAGGTCAAAACCACCACTGGAGATAGTGAAACTCACTTGTCGATGACACCAAGGACAGACCACATATTCAGAATAACCGTCATAGCACATCAAATTTCCACAGCCACACATAGCAAATGCTGTTTCAGCATAACAGTGTGGACATTGCGCATCTCCTTCAAGCTGTGCAGTATTAATTGTCGGCTTATCCGCAGTCTGATCTGTCCAGCTAAAATAATCTTCAGAAATTTTTTCACAAGTGTCTAATTTAAAGTTATATAAACTGATATTTAGATCAGATAGACCATCGTATTGCATGTTACGTGTATATTTTAGAATATAAGGATGATGCAATTTTTGACAGCGTCCTATAAAAGTTACGGTACGATCGTCTGCATGGCCTTTGCGGAAGCTTAATTTATTTTTTGCCAAATGCATATAGCGTTCATCAAGGGGCAATATTTGTTGATTTTCATTCTGATGACCTACGCTAATACTTTGCGAAACAACCGATGCACTAATCCACTTACATAGGCTTTTTACATATGCTTGATCAACTTGATCGAGCATAATGCAATGTTCTGCAAATTGTTTCAAAATAGTAAAATCGACATCTTGACCTAAACCAATAGCTACCAACGATACTTTGTCTTCGTATTTTGTTTTCCAACGATAAATAGCTTCTTGATAATCATCTGTAGGGCGTCCATCGGTAAACAAATAAACAACTGGTTTCCAATCACCTTTTACATCTACTGTTGTACGTATAACAAAGCGATCGATTTCTTTACCGAGATGGTCTAAAGCTTTACCTAAATGTGTTCCCCCACCTAAGGGTAATTCACAATGTCGATATGCAAATAACTCAGTTAATGGCACTAGAGTACGCACGATTCCTGCATAGGCAATAATTGAAACATAAACCGTCTCCAAAGCATAAGGATCTGTCCTGAGACTTTTCATGATGAAATCAATACCTTCTTGAACTGCTTCTAACGGTTTACCAACCATCGACTCTGAACAGTCAATTACAAAAAATACAGGTAATCGGCGCATAATTCATCCCATCTTATTGTTATGATTTACATTAAAAATCTATTATAAGTTTGATCTTATTAATTCATCGATACAATTAAGCAAGATCATCGATCCGAACATAAAATCAAACGAGAAAAATTTGAATTTTCCCTTATAACACTAACTGAATTTCAGATGGTGGTGGTGGCAGTGATATTGGTCCACTAATTCCTGCACTACTACTTCCTGCAACGACACTTGCTGAAACCCATTTAAAGAAACTTGAGAACGAAGTGGTATCCATAGTATCGAGTACCACTACTTTCTGCGTAAGCTGTAACAAAGTCTCAGTTTTTGCTTTTGGACCTGCTGCACAAGCCACGATGGTTGCAAAATTTAATTGTTGGATATGAGGAATTATTTGCTGATATGCATAAACATCTGAAGGAGCACCATCTGTCATGAGGAAAATCAATGGGCGCCAATCACCTTTTTCATCCGCTGTGGTTTTCTTAACATTGGTTTCGACTTCCTGCGCAAGTAATTCCAAAGCTGCTCCCATAAATGTTGCACCTGAACTCGGCACTTCAATTTCTGGAATTTGAATTTCCTCAAGAGGTGTAAGTGACAAATAAACCCTTGCTTCAATATCAAAAGTAATAATACTGATATAAACACTTTCAAGAGCGTAGGGATCTTGCCTTAAAGCGCTTAACATAGATTGGAGACCAACATTCACAGAGTGAATGGGTTCTCCTTTCATAGAACCTGATGTATCAAGCAAAATATAAACTGGTAGACGGCGCATTGTTATCTCTTTATACGTATTCTTTTAACCATTCCAAAAAATTATCAGATGCAGAAGATTGACCTAAAGCATTGAATTTCCAGCCATTAATTTCACGAACCAGTTCTGCAAATAACAATGAACGTTGCTGATCATAACCTTTACCAGATAAGTCAAAACGCACCATCTCTTTACCAGATGCATCTACAGCACGAATAAATGCATTATCCACTTGACCAAAATGTTGATTATTTTTAATACCCTCATAAATTTGAACAATAAATACAATTTTTTGATAATCGTTTGACAGTGAATTTAACTTCACAATAATTTGTTCATCATCACCATCACCAGCTCCTGTTCGATTATCTCCCGTTAACCGAATGTTGCCCGAACGATGATATAAGTTATTAAAAAAAATTACATCACTATCTCTAAGCGTGGCATTCCCCGCTCCATCCCACCCTAAATCTCGAACCTTACCATCTGCATCACATAAAAAAGCCACTACATCTAGATCATATTCTGCAGATTGACTTCCAAATAAACCTCCCAAAAAACCTGTCTTTTTTTCAGCAATATCCCAGCCTAAACCGATGGTTACTAAAGATAAATTATGTTGCGATTTTTCAAGGCTTAAGCCTTGTCCTTTGGCTAATGTAATCGCCATCATTTTTTCCTTTCGATTATTTATAATTAGTTAAAGTACAACATTTACTTCAGGTGGAGGTGGGGGTAAATCGTTCAATCCATTCACTTCTTTCTGCCCCGCATCTACTTTTTGACTACCAGTAGAAATACTTGCAGAAACCCATTTGAAAAAGGCTTTAATAGTATTGGTATCAGCAGTCGCCAATTCGACTACAACCTCAGTGATTTGTTTTAAAATGGATGTATCTGCGTTATGACCTGCCGCACAGGCAATAATCATCCCTGTTTTAACTTGTTTTAATTTTTCAAAGCCTTTTTTCCAATCATCAGTTGGTACGCCATCAGTCATAATAAACACTAAAGGCTTCCAATCCCCTCTAACTTCAGGCGTTGTTTTTTGAACTTCTTGCTCAATTTTTTCAGCTAATAATGCTAGTGCCTCTCCTAACTGTGTTGTTCCTGTAGCTTGTAATTGAGGAGAATTAAACATAGCTATTTCCGTTAAAGGAACTATCTGTTTTGCATTTGTATCAAAACTAATTATTGAAAGGTGAGCCGTTTCTAATGCATAAGGATCTTGTCTTAATGATGAAACAAGTATCTCTACACCATTTTTTACAGCTTCAATAGGCTCTCCCATCATTGAGCCTGATGTATCTAGTAATAAGTAAACTGGTAGTCTTCTCATTTTTACCCCTAAAAATTTTTAACTGTAGTAAGATTCAATATAGATCTAGTAAGTAATTTTATTCTTTAATATTCCATTAATAAAATTTACTTTCTATCCATTATTATTAATATTAAGCAAAGATAAGCACAAGTAAAATTTACTGAATTTTGATAAATAATGACAATATTTTTTATGAAATTAATTAGTCAAAAAGCCACCATTTCCTCTTAAAACATGTTATATATCAATTTTATTCAATGCTAAACAATCAAGTTATGACACTCCATAACTTAAGTACATAATTAGTAATTATATTATATAAAATTATACTTATTGTACTTCATAAAATAAGGTAGATTCAATTTTATAGGGGAGAAATATGGGCTTCAGATTTCGCAAGAGTATTAAAATATTACCTGGATTAAAAATC
>OEQO01000112.1_pt1 | contig 20411 bp, 19 predicted proteins | sample 1539751 | NCBI WGS metagenome assembly OEQO01 (sample SAMEA3891237, study PRJEB23780) | metagenome | biome: terrestrial biome; feature: animal house; material: water of meat washing | place: Italy | collected 2015-05-12 | reverse complement strand
GTGCGCCTCGAATACGGATATGACTTTGGCTCATAAAACTATCTCGAAATTGTGCGAATAAAACGTGTATATAATAGCGATTTAAAACTGTTCAAGCTGTAACAAAACGATTTTAAACGTCAGATTGTGTCGGATTAATGATTTCAAATATATTTTTAACATGAAATTCTTATCTGACCCAAAGACTTATCATTGAGATTTACAGACCATTTATTCAAAAATAAATTCCAAAAATTGAGGGCATCATGTCAAAAAAACTGCAAGTTTCTATTATTGCGATTGTTCTACTGATTTTCGCTTTTGTATATACATCTCCCTATCTGGCAATTTACCAAATCCGTCAGGCATTGAAGAATGAAGACAGTGCAGCACTGGCAGCCTATGTTGATTTTCCCAGTGTTCGACAGGGAATCAAGGATCAGTTGAATACCGAACTCGTAAAGAAATTTCCAGAACATGCACAGGCATCGGAGGGTGGCTTTGCCGCTTTCGGTGCCTTACTGGCGTCTTCGATGGTGGATAAAATGGTGGATGTGATGGTCAGTCCGCAAGGAGTTGCCATGCTTTTACAGGGAAAAAAGCTAAAAGAAAGTTTGCCATTTCAAACCCAGCCTGAACAATCCGAACAACAGCAAACACAGGCAGGAGCGCAAGCAAAGGAAAAGCTGTCTTATCGAGGTAAATATCAGGCATTTAATCGTTTTGTGGTCCAGATTCAATATCCGTATCCAAAACCTCCTGTTACAGTCACAATGCAGCGACAAGGCTTAAGCTGGAAAGTCACACAAATCGTATTGCCGATTGAGCAATTGAAATAGATCAGTGCTACATTTAAATCCATTGTATAAGCGGTAGAACAAGGAAAAAATAAAATGTTGGGAACAATTTTAATTGCGTTGATTGCTATATTGCATGTTTATATTTTAGTGCTGGAAATGTTTTTATGGGATAAACCCTACGGTTTAAAGGCTTTCGGCAATACATTAGAGAAAGCTCAACTGACCAAGGTTCTGGCACAAAATCAGGGCCTGTATAATGGCTTTCTGGCAGCAGGTTTGTTCTGGTCATTACTGGCACCCACAGCTTGTGCAGTTGCAATCGCCAACTTCTTTTTAGGCTGTGTGCTGGTTGCAGGCATTTATGGCGGGCTGACCGCCAGTAAAAAGATTATTTATATTCAGGCTGTACCTGCATTGATCACCTTAATTGTTGTCAATCTTTTTTGATAAGGCTCAACAATAAAAGTATTTATTCAACTTTATTTATGCTTTAATGCATTCAGTTTGAGATGAGCCTCATACAGTATATCGGACAATACGATATACGACTAAGCCCCGAATAGGGGCTTTTTTACGTCTATATCAATTGTTTTAGGCGTGGTCCAACCCCAACCACTCTCTTTGCTGATAAGCACTGTCCCAAAACAACCATTCCAGTTTTGCACCCATGCTATAGGCTGCATGCATTTTTGCCAAAGTATCCGCATCACAGCGTGCGGCCACTTTATCAACGGTTGCAATCACGTTGCGTACTGCTTGGTTGAATTCTTCACCTGCGTAAGTATCAATCCACGCTTGGTATGGGTTGTTGGCGATAGAGTTACCCACAATGTCTTTACCGACTTCAGCATAAATCCAAAAACAAGGTAAGAGTGCTGCTAACACTACAGGGTAGCTTTCAGACCATGCTGTTGCCGTTAGAAATGAAGTGTAATGGTGACATGCCAAAGTCAGCGGGGTTTCTTCAAACTGCTGTTTTGAAATATCAAAATTTTTCATAAAGCCATCATGTAAACTGCGTTCCACCACAATCGCTTCTTTAGCCCCTTGGCTAAACTGAATAATGTCGTCAGCCTCATACGCTTTGGCACCACACACCGCTAAAGCACGACCATAAGCCACCAAGTAGTGCGCATCTTGAATCACATAATGACAAAACGCTTCTTTATTAAGTGTGCCTGAAGCCAATTCTTGGTTAAAAGGTAAAGCCAGTGTTTTTTGATATAAGTCGACATTACGTTGCCAAACGTCTTGAGAAAAAGCCATGATTAGATCCTGAGGGAAGCCAAAATATGGGCAAGACTATAACAACAGTTTGCGCGGAACAACAATCCATCTCCGTACATCGGTGAGATAAGTAAAAATTAACGAAGATGTTTTGGTTTCAGGCGCAAAAAGCGTCATAATTGCGGCCATAAAACTCAACCTGTTTTTTAAGTTTTCGTTCATCTCCAAATTTTTTTATAGGTCGATCTGTCATGATGAAACATTTTGGTTTCTCTATCATTTTTACGATCGTGTGTCTTGCGTTGTCTGCGTACTGGGGTTTTACCCATGGACCAGAAGCGGGCTTAAAGACCATGTTTACTGCTTTGACCATCACTGCAATTTTAGCGGTGATGGAGGTCTCGTTATCTTTTGATAATGCCGTTGTCAATGCATCTGTGTTACGAGGTTGGGATCATTTTTGGAAAATGTTATTCCTTACCGTGGGTATTTTAGTCGCTGTATTTGGTATGCGTTTAATCTTCCCTGTCGCAATTGTGGCGGTAACTGCAGATATGGGCTTCGTTGAAGTTGTTCAATTGGCTTTAAATGATCCAAAAACCTACTCACAACGTCTGATGGATCACCACCCTGAAATAGCTGCATTTGGTGGCGCGTTCTTATTGTTAGTGTTTCTTAACTTCTTTTTGGATGAAGGTAAAGATACGCACTGGTTCCGTTGGTTGGAGCGCCGTTTGGCGAACTTGGCTAATGTTCCTGCAATGTCAGTCTTCCTTGCACTGATTGCACTTTTGGTGATGGCGGCTAATGTCGATGAAGCTAAACGTCTCGTGGTGACCATGGCGGGAATCTGGGGCATCGTGGTTTACATTGGCGTACAAGTCTTGAGTCATTTGTTGGGTGGTGAACCTGAAGTTGATGAAGACGGCAATGCAGTTACACATGATGCCAATGGCGCAACCACGGGTGTGGTCAAAGCAGGTATTGGTGGTTTCTTATACCTAGAAGTACTTGATGCATCGTTCAGTTTTGATGGCGTAATTGGCGCGTTTGCCATTACTTCCGATGTCGTGATTATTATGTTGGGTCTCGCGATTGGTGCGATTTTCGTGCGTTCGATGACGATTTACTTGGTAGAAAAAGGGACTTTGGATGCCTATGTCTTCCTTGAGCATGGTGCACACTACGCCATTGGTGCTTTAGCATTCATTATGCTGGCAAGTGGTACAGGTCTACATGTACCAGAAGTTGTCACGGGTTTAATTGGTGTGGCCTTTATTGTTTGGGCTGTTATTGCTTCTATTCAATACAAAAAACATCAAGCCGCTTAAAGCAGATTGCTTTAAACCGAAGAAAAGCGCAGCTCAGGCTGCGCTTTTTGTTTTTCAGATCAGGAAGGCTTTTATTAAACATAAAATTCATGCCGCTAGTCGGATTGAATAGCCTATAATCTTGATCCAAGATTAATTCAATACAGTCTGTCCTCGTTTATGATGAATGCTTTAGAACGTCGTTCAACTTTTGCCTTAAGCAGTATTTTTGCCTTACGCATGTTGGGTTTGTTCATGATCATCCCTGTATTTTCTGTGGCAGGGCAGACCTATGAATATGCAACGCCTGCGTTGCTCGGTTTGGCTGTGGGGATTTATGGCTTAACACAGGCCATTTTACAGATTCCTTTCAGCTTAATTGCCGACCGTTATAGCCGTAAGCCTTTGGTGGTTTTTGGGCTGCTTCTGTTTGCTTTGGGTGGTGCAATTGCAGCGATGTCAGACACCATTTATGGGGTGATTATTGGTCGTGCCATTGCGGGTGGTGGAGCAGTGTCTGCCGTGGTGATGGCACTACTGGCGGATGTGACCCGTGAAGAAAACCGTATGAAAGCCATGGCAACCATGGGCATGAGTATCGGGGTTTCTTTTGCTGTGGCTTTTAGTTTGGGGCCGTGGCTTACCGGTTTGGTGGGAATTTCAGGATTATTCTGGGTAACGACTATCATGGGTTTGGCAGCTATTTCGATGTTATTTTTGGTGCCCAAAGTCACCCGCCATCATCGTAATTATCAGCAAGGTTATTTGGCTCAGCTCAAACAAGTCTTAAAAATGGGCGATCTGAACCGTCTGCATGTGTCGGTGTTTAGCTTACATTTATTGCTGACAGCAATGTTTATTTATGTTCCCTCACAGCTCATCGATTTTGCAAAAATTCCACTAAATTCGCATGGCTGGGTGTATTTACCGCTGTTGGTGATTAGCCTATTTTTTGCCTTTCCAAGTATTGTGTTGGCTGAAAAATATCGCAAGATGCGAGGCATCTTTTTAACGGCTATTGGCGGCATTATTTTAGGCTTAGGCATCCTAATTTTTGGCTTTGAGTCGAAGTATATTTTGCTGACAGGTTTGGGCTTATTCTTTATTGCTTTTAATGTCATGGAAGCGCTGTTGCCGTCATGGTTATCGAAAGCTGCACCAATTCAGTCCAAAGCCACCGCGATGGGCGTAAATGCCAGCAGCCAGTTTTTAGGCGCATTCTTTGGTGGTGTCACAGGTGGTCAGTTGTTGCTGTTAAACAATACTGCTTTGGGTTGGAGCATCCTGACTGGACTGGCGATTGTTTGGTTATTGATTAGTTTTGGCTTGGCGCAACCGCGCTATTTGTCTTCGATGGTGTTGCGTTTACCTGAACATAAACAAACGGACGAATGGACTTCACAGCTTTTAGCGATTCGTGGTATTGAAGAGGTCGTGGTGATGTCTGATCAGCAAGTAGCGTATGTAAAAGTCGATAAGCAGCAAATAGATGATGCTACGCGACAAGATTTAACGCAGTTGTTGGGGAAAGAGGTAGCCATTTAAGCATAACTCTTATAAAGTAAATAATAGAAATAGATAGGAAGTAAACATCAGATGCGCGGTGTAAATAAAGTTATTTTAGTGGGCACATTAGGCCGAGATCCAGAGACGAAAACTTTTCCAAACGGTGGTTCGTTGACCCAGTTTTCAATTGCCACGAGCGACTCTTGGACAGACAAAAGCACAGGTGAGCGTAAAGAGCAAACCGAATGGCACCGTATTGTGTTACACAACCGTCTAGGTGAAATTGCGCAACAATACCTACGTAAAGGTTCGAAAGTTTATATTGAAGGTTCACTGCGTACTCGTCAGTGGACAGATCAAAATGGTCAAGAACGCTACACCACAGAAATTCGTGGTGAGCAAATGCAGATGCTCGACAACAACCGTCAGCAAGGTGAGCAAATGCAAGGCGGAAATGATGGTTATGCACAACCACGTTTCAACAATAACCAAGGTGGTGGTTATAACAATAACAACAACCAAGGCGGTTATGGCGGCAATCCTGCAGCGGGTAATAGCAACAACCAACAAAGTGGTTATGCGAACAATAACCCAAGCGGTTTTGCACCAAAGGCGGCTCCTCAGTCAGCGCCTGCGGCAGCACCAGCAGATATGGATTTCCGTTCTGATTTGTATAATATCTAAATATTGTATGAAGTGAAAAAGAACTTGATTTATATCAAGTTCTTTTTTTATGGCTAGGCAAATTTGGTATTTAAAAAAGAGCTTTATAGAATAAAGATGTTCAGCTAATACGAGTGACATAGCATACTTTTCCTCTCTATAAAAAAGGGACCTCTGATGAGATCCCTTTTTAAAAATACGAAATGCTAATAAATCATGATAAAGATTGCTGAGGATGAACCATATTTTTGATCGATAGCACATCAGCCAAAATTTGATCAGACAATAGGTTTTCAGCTTTAATTAAAGCCAATACACTTTGACCAGTTTCATTCGCTTGTTTTGCAATACGAGTCGTTGTTTCATAGCCCAAATATGGGTTGAGTGCAGTAATAATGCCGATTGAATTATCTACATTTGCCTGACAGTGTTCAGCATTGGCACGGATGTTTTCAATACATTTATGTTGGAACATTTGCATCGCTTTACCTAACAAATCGATCGATTCGAACAGTTTAAAAGCAATTAACGGCTCCATCGCATTGAGCTGTAACTGACCTGCTTCGGCCGCCAAAGTAATGGCCAAATCATTTGCAATCACTTGAAAACACACTAAATTCATTGCTTCTGGAATAACAGGGTTCACTTTGCCAGGCATAATTGAGCTGCCTGGTTGACGCGGTTCCAAATGGATTTCATTCAGACCTGTGCGAGGGCCACTAGAAAGTAAACGCAGGTCATTGGCAATTTTTGAGAGTTTAGTCGCGGTACGTTTTAAGAAGCTCGATAATAAAACGAAATCACCCATATCTGAGGTTGCTTCGATTAAATCAGGTGAACTGCTGATCTGCTTTTGCGTAATTTCAGACAATGCTGCGATGGCATATTCACGATACTTAACTTCGGTATTGATGCCTGTTCCAATTGCTGTTCCGCCCAAATTTACAACACTTAAAGCAGACGGCATGATGTCATTGAGCTTGTTTAAATCATTTTGTAAGGTATTTGCAAATGCGCCAAATTCTTGACCCAAGGTCATTGGAACGGCATCTTGCAATTGGGTACGACCCATTTTTAAGATATGCGAAAACTCATCTGACTTGTTCTTAAAACTTTGAATTAAATTTTGAAACGGGCTATTCAATTGCTCTATTGCAAAAATTAAACCCACTTTAATGGCTGTTGGATAGACATCATTGGTTGACTGAGACATATTAATATCATTATTTGGATGTAAATATTGATATTCGCCTTTTAAATGATCTAAATGTTCTAAGCCAATATTAGCCAGTACTTCATTGATATTCATATTGGTGGATGTTCCCGCACCACCTTGAATCATATCAATTGGAAATTGGTCATGATACTTATAATTAATAACTTGTTCACATGCATATTGAATGGCATTGTATTTATTTTCTTCAAGTTTATTGAGTTTAAAATTGGCTTCTGCGCATGCAGCTTTAACCATTGCAAGGGCATTAATAAAAACAGGGAATTGATTGAGTTTATTTGGACTTAAATTAAAGTTCTCTAAAGCTCTTAAAGTTTGTACGCCATAATAGCAATGAGCAGGAATTTCTTTATGTCCTAATAAATCCTTTTCAACGCGTGTGTTAATCTTAATGTTCATTTAAATAGACTCTAATCTCGAATAAATCGATATTAAAGTGCGCACGGTTTTTTTTCTAATGTAAAAATATATTACTACATGCATTTTTTGCATAATAGATTATAATTGATCAAAGGATGAGTGAAGAATGAGTTATGACTTTAGAAATTCGATGGATTGAAGATTTACTTGCGTTAGAGCAAGAAAAATCGATATCTCAAGCAGCAGCTCTACGACATGTCACGCAGTCTGCCTTTACGCGCAGAATTCAGAATATTGAAAACTCATTGGGTTTCCAAATTTTGAAAAGATATAGTAAAAATATTGATTTCACAGAAGCAGGCCAAGTTTTACTGGCTTCGGCAAAAAACATACAAAATCAACTCACTACAACAATAAAATATTTAGAAAAGAATGTGAAACATGATGAGTTAACCGTCAAGTTTGCAGTGTCACACTCGCTCATTACCCAGTTTTTCCCCCGCTTTATTCATGAGTTATCGATGGATATGACGGACTTAAAATTGGAAATTATTGCCTCAAATTTCAAACAGGGGATGCGCTTATTAAAAGATGGCTCGTGTGATTTTTTAATCAGTTATTGTGATCAAAAAACATTAGAACAATTCGATCGTTCTTTGTTCGAATTTCATAAAATTGTTGAAATGGAAATACTCCCTGTGACGGCCTTAGATCATGACGGGACTGCCAAATATTCACTCGATCAGTCTTTTCCTTTGTTGTCTTATAGTAAACAAGCATATTTAAGAAACTGTGTGGATGAAGCGATTGAAAATAAGTTGGATTATAGAACTTTATATGAGACGGATAATGCAGGTGATTTAAAAGAGTTGGTGTTGCAAGGTTTAGGTGTGGCATGGCTGCCTAAATTATTGGTTGAAAGAGAAATCCAAGAAAATAAATTAAAAGTACTGGACGGTAAGCAGTACTATTTATTTCAAGATGTCTATCTGGTTAAACGAGAAATGTCATTTTCAAATCGAATTAATTATATTTGGAATATTTTAATTCAGAAAAACAAATAATTGGACTTTATGGATTATTTTTGTTAATCGTTTTGAGGTATATTTAAATAATAAATAAGGTGATTTTATGAATAGTAAATAAAGGACTTTACTTACTATTTAAAAATCACCATTTATTTTATCTATAAATAATTCTAAGTGTTATCGGCTAATTGGTTTGCGGGAGAAATGTTGTTCACCATAATACCTTCTTGCTCGGTACTCTCATCTTTATTGCCCTCAGTACGTGCAATCACGGCAGTTGCAATACTATTTCCAATCACATTGGTTGCCGTACGGCCCATATCTAAAAACTGATCAATCGCTAAAATTAATAGAATACCGGCTTCAGGAAGTTGGAACATAGCCAGAGTGGAGGCAATCACCACAATAGATGCTCGTGAAACACCTGCAATCCCTTTACTCGTAATCATGAGGGTAAAGAGTATGAGTGCTTGCTGGGAAAAACTTAAATCAATGTTGTAGGCTTGTGCAATAAATAACACGGCAAATGCCATATACATCATCGAGCCGTCGAGGTTGAAAGAATAACCTAAAGGGAGAACGAAACTGGTAATGCGTTTAGGCACACCGAATTTATCCAAAGCTTCCATGGTCTTTGGATAAGCCGATTCACTACTTGCGGTCGCAAAGGCCAACATGGTGGGTTCACGCACGATTCGCATCAATCTAAAAATATCTTTTTTCAAGAAGATATAGCCGAAAGCAATCAGGAGAGTCCAAAGCACCAGTAATCCCACATAGAACTGTCCAATGAAAATACTATAATCAATAATCAGCTTAGGGCCTTGGATAGTAATCGCGGAAGCAATGGCTGCAAAAACGGCGATAGGTGCAAATGCCATGACATAATCTGTAATTCGGAACATCACCTTACAGAGTTCATCAATAATTTTACCAATGACGGTCACTTCACTTTGATGTTGCACATAGGCAAGTGCAGAACCAAAGAAAATTGAGAAAACCAAAATCTGTAATATCTCATTATTGGCCATGGCTTCAGCAAAACTACGCGGGAAAATATGCGTAATGAAGCTTTCTAAGCTCAGACTTGTCGCACTGACACCGATATCAACCGCTGTTTGAGGAACGGTGAGATTCATTCCAGCGCCAGGTTGGAATAAATTGGCTAAGCCCATGCCCAGTAAAAGTGAAATAAATGATGCACCAATGAACCAACTCATGGCCTTTAAGGTAATTGATCCCAGAGAAGAGGATTTTCCCATCGAGACAAGACCAGAAACGATTGTTGCAAACACTAAGGGTGCAATAATCATTTTAATTAATCTTAAGAATACATCGGTCACAATTTTAAAATAGGCGGCAAGTTCTGTGGTTTGTGCAGTCGTTAAAGTGCTATGAAAAGCCCAACCAATCAGTATTCCTGAGATCATGGCAATCAGAATATATTTCAGTAGTTTCTTCTGCTTCATACTTATCGTTCCTTCTTTAATCTTCTTTTCATCAACTTTTGGCCTGATGTAGCAAGGCATTGATGACATTCCATGTTGATCAATTTATAGAGGCATTGCTTTAGATATTGAGTGCTAAATCGTCGATTGGGGATTTAACTGTGGCAAGTGTTACTTTTTTTAAAAAAACGACAATGCAATTTTTAATTCAGTTATGCAAAAAATGCATGAGATGATTCTTTAGTTTTACTTGATATAGGTGAGCTGTTTTTAATATAACGACCGAATGTTTGTTTTTTTAATTCTGATTGGTGATAGGAAAGATATTAAATTTCCTGATTCTGTGAGGAAGAGCCAAGGTCAGAAAGAGGAGCCAAAGTTAATAAATACAAGAACTCAAAACCAAGCTTGCACTCTTAATTTTCCCACAGACAAAACCATTGAATTGCCTGTTTTATCTAATATTTTAACAATCATCCCATGACTTTAAGTTGCTGATTTAAAAAGATAATTAAAATAAAGATGTAGCGTGTTGATGACGTTGATTGAGCAATATCATGACTTTTCACAACTCACGCACAAGGGCTTAATGTTTTCATTCTTTCCTTTCGTACATCCACAAAAATTATCCACGCATAATTCATTGTTAAAGTGACAGAATTTCTAAACATGAATTTAGTTCACTTTGGTGTGAGATTAAATCATTTTTATTCATGTGATCATTCAGGTATAAATTAAACCACGCTCTTAACGATAGATCATATTCATCGTTGCTTCTTAGCCTGATGCTCAGAAAAATCTGAGAAGGTTGGAAAGACGATTTGCTAGAAAGATCCAAAAAGAAAATTGGACCCTCTAGAAAGAGCATGAAAGAAATTCAGTTTTATCGCAGAAATATAGGGTAACAGATCGCCATGAGTACAGAGTTTGCATGTTCAATTAAACGCATTCGTTTTGATGAAAACTATCAACCAGCAGATAACACACGTCTAACGACGAACTTTGCTAACTTGGCGCGTGGTGAAAGCCGTGAGCAGAACCTACGTAATACACTTCGTATGATTAATAATCGTTTCAATGCCTTAGCACAAACAGATAACCCGAATGGTGATCGTTATTCGCTTGAAATCGATATTATTTCTGCAAATTTAGACATTGAGGGGAATGGTCAAACTTTCCCAATTATTGAAATGCTGAAAAGCACGATTAATGATCATCATACCCATCAACGTATTGAAGGCATGATTGGCAATAGCTTCTCGTCTTATGTACGTGACTACGATTTTAGCGTGGTGCTGAAAGAACATAATAAAGAGAATTCGACGTCGTATGCACCTGAAGGTTTTGGTGATCTACATGGCAAACTGTATCAATACTTGGTGAACTCAGAGACTTTTAAAGCAGAGTTTAATCAACAGCCTGTGATTTGTTTGAGTGTTTCAACAGCGAAGAAGTATCACCGTACTGCCAATGAGCATCCTGTTTTAGGCGTTGAGTATAAACAAGATGAATATTCACGTACCGATGAGTATTTCCATAAAATGGGCTTACAGGTTCGCTTCTTTATGCCGAAAGGGAGCGCTGCACCTTTAGCATTCTATTTTGCGGGTGATTTACTGCGTGATTACACCGATCTTGAATTGATCAGTGCGATTAGCACCATGGAAACCTTCCAAAAGATTTATCGCCCTGAAATTTACAATGCAAATTCATCAGCAGCTCAAGTCTATCAAGCCAGCTTAGAGTATCCAGATTACTCATTAACACAAATTGTCTATGACCGTGTTGAACGTGGTCAGCTCGCGGTCAAGCAAGGTAAATGGACGGAAGAGAACTTTATTAAGCCTTATCAAGACATCCTTGAACAATGGGCTGCGAATTATACCGTAGACAGCAACGCTGCTTAATTTAACTGAAATAGAATATTGAAATAGAGATTTAAAATGGCCATTTTATTACCAACATCAACTGCGGGCAGTTTACCGAAACCTTCTTGGCTTGCTGAGCCTGAGAAACTTTGGTCACCTTGGAAACTCGAAGGTGAGGCATTACTCGAAGCGAAACAAGATGCTTTACGTTTGTCATTACAAGAACAACTCCATGCAGGCATTGATATCGTTAGTGATGGCGAACAAACCCGCCAACATTTTGTGACGACGTTTATTGAACATCTGGATGGCGTTGATTTTGAGAAACGCGAAACGGTTCGTATCCGTAATCGTTATGATGCGAGTGTACCTTCAGTAGTAGGTGCAGTAAGCCGTCAAAAGCCTGTTTTTGTTGAAGATGCTAAGTTTTTACGTAGCCAAACAAATCAGCCGATCAAGTGGGCATTACCTGGCCCGATGACCATGATTGATACGCTGTATGATGGTCACTATAAAAGCCGTGAAAAACTGGCTTGGGAATTTGCTAAGATCCTGAATCAAGAAGCACGTGAGTTAGAAGCTGCGGGTGTGGATATTATCCAGTTCGATGAACCTGCATTTAATGTGTTCTTTGATGAAGTGAATGACTGGGGTGTTGCAACGCTTGAACGAGCACTTGAAGGTCTGAAATGTGAAACTGCGGTTCATATTTGCTATGGCTATGGTATCAAAGCCAATACCGATTGGAAAAAGACCTTGGGTTCAGAGTGGCGTCAATACGAAGAAGCATTCCCTAAACTGCAACAATCTAAAGTTGATATCATCTCACTTGAATGTCAAAACTCGCGTGTACCAATGGATCTGATTGAACTGATTCGCGGTAAAAAAGTCATGGTCGGTGCGATTGATGTGGCAACCAACACCGTTGAAACACCTGAAGAAGTTGCGAATACACTACGTAAAGCACTTCAGTTTGTCGATGCAGATAAACTCTATCCTTCGACCAACTGTGGCATGGCCCCTTTAGCACGTGAAGTCGCACGTGGTAAGCTGAATGCGTTAAGCGCAGGTGCAGAAATTATTCGTAAAGAACTTTCGGCTTCATACGCAGCAAGCGCGTGATGTGAAAGGGCTACCTGTTTGATAAAATGGGTAGCTTTTATCTGAGTCAAAGCATGTGTCCGTTCTACTGAGGAATAAAATGATGATTGAAGCAACAGACTTTAGAGATGCAATGTCTTTGTTAACCAGTGCAGTGAGTGTCGTAACTACGGCAGGCATGGCTGATCGTCATGGATTCACAGCATCTGCCGTATGCAGTGTGACGGATACACCACCGACATTATTGGTCTGTATGAATAAAGCATCGCGTTCACATGCACATTTTGTCGATAATAAAATCCTCACTGTGAATGTGTTAGGCGCACAACATCAGCATATTTCGAATGTCTTTGCATCTAAAATGACGTCTGAAGAGCGTTTTAAACATGGTGTTTGGACAGAGCTAGAAACGGGCGCGCCTGTTTTAAAGGATGCTTTGGTCAATTTTGATTGTGAAATTGATGATATTCAAGAAGTGGGAACACATACGGTTTTTATGTGCCGTATTGTCGCGATTCAACAAAGCCAACATGAGCAAAGTTTGGTTTATTTTAATCGTGCTTATCATCAGGTGGGGCAGACCGAAACGGCTTAAATTCACTTTTTATTGAACATCAAAGCTTTGAAAGGCCCTTCCAAATCATAGATTTTCCACTGCTTGACTCTAGATTTGACTGTATTAGCTCGATTTGAAAAATCGAAAGGTTTTCATTTAGGTCACAAGATGGTGAAAATCGGGCAACAGTGTCGGGAAATAATAAATCTAAAAATCCGATAAAAATAATAAAAACTTACTGTTTTACCAATTTTTGGTTTGTGCGTATTCTTGCTTCATCACTTAAGCACTCTCACAAATCTTTTGAGGACGAATACATGAGTTTAATCAATACTGAAGTTAAGGCGTTTAATGCAACAGCTTACCAAAATGGTGAATTCATTGAGTTGTCTGAGCAAAACTTGAAAGGCAAATGGTCTGTCGTATTTTTCTATCCTGCTGATTTCACCTTTGTGTGTCCAACAGAATTGGGCGACTTAGCCGATCACTATGCTGAATTTCAAAAACTCGGTGTGGAAATTTACGGCGTATCGACCGATACCCACTTTACCCATAAAGCATGGCACGACACTTCAGATGTGATTGGTAAAATTCAGTATCCATTGATTGGCGATCCAACTTGGACTTTGTCTAAAAACTTTGATGTGCTGATTGAAACAGAAGGTCTCGCAGACCGTGGTACTTTTGTGATTGATCCTGAAGGTAAAATCCAAATTATTGAAATTAATGCTGGCGGTATTGGTCGCGATGCGTCTGAACTATTACGCAAAGTGAAAGCAGCACAATATGTGCATGCGCACCCAGGCGAAGTATGTCCTGCAAAATGGAAAGAAGGTGAAGCAACGCTTGCGCCGTCAATCGACTTGGTTGGTAAAATCTAAGCTGACCTCGATAGTTGCATCGTGCTGAGTCATGAGCATGATACCTGTAAAAAATCAGCCCAAGTGGCTGATTTTTTATGCAGGGTTCTTTTAGCTTTTACATATGGTAACCCTTGCTGGTGCTGGCAAAGTCTCTTAAACCCTGAATCAAATGCTCAATCAGTTTTTCCATGACCAAACGTTGTCCTTTACGTGAAGCATAGACCAACTGTACGGTTCCAATATTGGAACACCAGTCGGGCAAAATGTGAACTAGGCGACCTGAAGCAATATCTGCCTCTACCGTTAAGTAAGGCAGGTTGGCAATGCCGAGTCCATCCAGAGCAGAGTAATACACGCCTGCGACATCATTACTTTTGACCCGTGGTTCTAAAGGAATCACGATCTGTTCATCACTCTGGGTATGATGCAATAACCATTGATAATCGGATTTTTGCACTCCCAGTGCGAGTGTTGGAAAATCATTCAGCTCGGTGGCAAATTGAATTTCACGGCCCTGTAGCAGATCAGGACTGGCCACTAAACAATGCGTGGTTTTGACCACATCACGGACCATAATACTCGAGTCTTCGTTGGCACTAAAATTGGTCCGAATGGCAAGATCAATGTCATCATGCAAGACATCGACACGACGGCTGGTCAGCTCCATTTCCACTTGGACTTTGGGATATTGTTTTAAAAAATGATTGAGTAAACTTTGCACTTGATAGCGCATCATCACAGAAGGGCAGCTGATCTTGATTAAACCTTGCGGTTCACTTTTCTGTTTCAGTAAAACATTGTGTGCACTTTCGACTTGCTGAATGATTTGACGACATTCTTCAAACAGCTCTTGTCCCAAGGGGGTGACTTTAAAATGTCGTGTTGAACGCTGAATCAGGGTCACGTTGTACTTGGCTTCAAGGTCTAAAATACGGCGACTAAGCTTAGACTTGGTGATGTTCGAGGCATCGCTTGCAGCACTGAAACCGCCGTGCTTGACCACAAGATAAAAATAATAATAGTCGTCAAATGAATGCATGATGGGTTCAAGCCTGTATTGATTTGTGACCGAAGGCAGTCTGTGATGGATGATCTGATACTGTATCATCGCTAACGATTGCGCACGACAAAAAAGCGATCCGAAGATCGCTTTTACTCAGGTTGAATTATTTCTGCGCTGTATTTTTGCTATAGCTTTGAATCAGGTTTTTATAGTCTGGAATATGCGCTGCAAAGAGTGAACCGAGGCCTTCAATATCATTACGCCAGTCGCGGTGTAATTCGCAAGCTGCACCAAACCATGACATTAGCTGTGCGCCTGCCTGAGACATGCGATCCCATGCTGCATCACGGGTGATGGGGTTAAAGGTTCCCGATGCATCGGTAATCACAAAGACGTCAAACTCTTCCTCAAGCGCTGACAGTGCAGGGAAGGCCACACAGACTTCAGTCACTACACCCGCAATAATCAATTGTTTTTTACCTGTAGCTTTTACGGCTTGAACAAAGTCTTCATTGTCCCATGCATTGATTTGCCCTGGACGTGCAATATAAGGTGCATCGGGGAACATTTCGACCAATTCAGGGACCAAAGGACCGTTTGGACCATCTTCAAAACTGGTGGTCAGAATGGTGGGAAGATTAAAATATTTCGCGGCAGCAGCCAGTGCCAGCACATTGTTTTTAAATTTGTCTGGGTCAATGTCACGGACCAGTGAAAGTAGACCCGCTTGGTGGTCAACCAAAAGAACCGCTGCATTATCTTTGTCTAAACGAATATAAGGTTTCGCCATTTTTCTGTCCTCGTTGTGATTATCAGTCGAGTCTCAAGGCAGTCAGTCAGAAGGTTACGGCCTTGAGCTTGAACACCATCATAGGTAGGAAAATGAGACAATAAAATAAGCCAAACGAGATGCTTAATCTTAAAAATAGGAAAATTTGAGCAAAAATATGCCATAAAAACAAAAAATGGCTTTGTTTTTAAATTGGTTTTTATGTAGGTGAGATGATTTTAACGAGATTGTCCTATCTGTGTGATTGTGTGTACTAGCGCAGTGCTATAAGAGGGCTGAGGAAAGGGGTAGTATAGATTGCATATTCATCCTATCGATATAGGAGTTCCAAGATGAAAAAAGTAATTGGTGTTTATCGTAATCAAGACATGCATTGGGTTGGTGATGGTTTTCCTGTCAAAAACCTCTTTTCATATGACCGCTTAGGACAAGCGATTAGTCCGTTTCTACTTTTGGACTATGCTGCACCTTACAAATTTGATCCAACCACATCGCAACGTGGTGTGGGTTCACACCCGCATCGTGGCTTTGAAACAGTCACCATCGCCTATAGTGGTGAAGTGACGCACAAAGACTCTAGCGGCGGCGGTGGTACCATCAATACTGGCGATGTACAGTGGATGACTGCGGGTTCAGGTGTGGTACATGAAGAGTTTCATTCCCCAGCCTTTGCTGAGCATGGTGGTCTGTTTGAAATGGTACAACTTTGGGTGAATTTGCCAGCCAAAGACAAAATGACCACACCGCGTTATCAAGCCTTGACCGTGGCGGATATCCCGCGCATCGAAATGGATGATAATGCTGGACACATACGCGTGATTGCGGGTGAGTTTGGTGGTCATCATGGCCCTGCTCAAACGTATAGTCCCGTCAATGTTTGGGATGGTGAATTAAAAGCAGAGTATGAAACTTTTATCCATGTGCCCGTCACGCATAACACGATTGTGGTGGTGCTCAGTGGTGAAGTGCTGATTAATGGCACGCAAAAAGTGGTGGATAGTTCCATTGTGATGTTTGCTCAAGATGGCGAAGCTGCAATTCAACTACAAGCGCTGCAAGACACTAAGTTCTTGGTGTTGACTGGTGAACCACTAAATGAGCCAATTCAAGGTTATGGTCCATTTGTGATGAATAGCAAAGCGGAAATTGTGCAAGCTTTTGACGATTTTAATCGTGGCAAGTTTGGTGAAATCCCTGTTGCTGTGGTGGACTAAAATCTTGTCGCTAAAAAGAAGAAATCCCTACTCGGTCAAGGGTAGGGATTTTTTAGGCGCTGTAGTCTTCTTGTTTTGCATAGTTGGTCATGAATTATTATGTGATGTAATTATCGTTTTTATGCGGGGCGAATATTAGCGCTTTTTCGCTGGTTTGTAAAACGGAAGTTATAAAAATAGTTAATTTATATACTTTGTTTTTAAAGGGTTTATATTTTTATTTAAAATAAAATGTATAAAAAACCTGTGTTTATTTAAGTGGCTTTTTAGTGTAATGAAATGTAATTTAAGCAAATATCGTCCTACCAGTGCGGCACATGAAAAAATGTGATTCTGGTATTTTTTAATAGCCCTATTTTTTCGACATTGGGTCATAATTTCAGTCAATATAAGTCAGACTGACGGATCATAATTTTGGATATTGCAGTTATTGGTAGCGGCATGGCCGGTCTTGCTACCGCAAGAATTCTAAAGGATGCTGGGCATAATATTACTATTTTCGAAGCACTGACTGGGCGAGGGATGGATAGCCACAGTACAGAGTTTGAAGGTGGTCTGATTGATGCTCCGTTACGTGTCATGAACCCACACTTATGGAAAAACACCTTAAGTCTTGCGACTTATTTAGGCATCAAAACGTATCCAGTACGCACCTACATGGCGTGTAGTTGGTTGTTTGAAGACCGTACAGAAACATGGTTAACCACTACCCGTAGCCGCATTGGCAATTTCCCAATTATCAATAACCGTAAAGGCCTGCAGCAGTATGGATGGCGCTTGGTTAAAGGTATGTTGCAGCTTAAAACCGCGATTGCTAAATTCTTCAAATCTAAAGATCAAGACATTACCTTGGCTGAATTTATCAACCAGCATGACATTGAAGAAGTGTTTTGGCATGGCGCAGTCATGCCTGTGCTCTACACCATCTGTACCTGTAATCCAAAAACCATTGGCGAATGGCCAGCGAAACCGCTGTTGATCTTTTTACGTCAGTTGACGGATGGTGATGCTTTATTGCGTATACAAGGGGGAACACCTGCCTTGGTCGATAAATTGATTGAAAACATCAATATCCAAAGCGGATCTGCTATTAGCAAAGTCACTGAACAAGGTGACAAGGTTTTGGTTGAAAATAATAAGGGCGAACAGCAACTGTTTGACCGTGTGGTGGTGGCAACGCCAACCACAAAAATTGAAGAGTTTTTAGATCCTGTTCAGTTTGCAGATGATATTGCGCTGTTAAAACAGTTCCGTTTTGAGCAAGGTCAGCTGGTGATCCATACTGATCCTTCCGTGATGCCACCTAAGCGTAAAGACTGGTCGGTGCTGAGCTATATGATGGACCGTAAGTTTACCCGTCAACAGTTCACGGTTTGGCTCAATTCAGTCGAACCAAGTCTGGTCGGTAAAAACGCCGTGTTCCAAACGTGGCAGCCTGTGACCGAGATTGACCCGAAAAAAGTGATTTCAACTGTAACTTTGACCCGTGCGGTGGTGGACTCGCAAACTGTGGCTTTGAATAAAGAGTTACAACAACGCCATAAGAGTGCCAACCGAAAAGTCTTCTTCTGTGGTTCATGGTCGTGCGATGGTCTGCCTATTTTAGAGTCTGCCGTAACTTCAGCAATGCATATTGCAGAAATTTTCGGTGCACCATTGCCGTTTGTTGGATTAAAACCTAAAGTTGAGGTTGCCCCACAACTCGGCTACTAAAGCATGAAATGGCTCCAAACCTTACAGCGACATCTGCCCAAACATAAATATGCAATTGATGCAAAACAATTGGGAGATCACGCTGTATTGGCTTGGAGCAATCTTGGCTATTGGGATGATGCAAGGTCATCCTATCCTGAGGCTTGCCAAACACTGGCAACGCATCTTGCTGATCGATTACAGCTAAAATCAAATGACCGTGTTTTAGACTTGGGCTGTGGACAGGGTGCGAGTCTATTGCTGTGGCAGCAGCATTACCATGTTCAGCAACTTTGTGCGGTTGAGTTACAAGCCGAATGTGTTCAGCGTATACAACACACTTTAAATTCAAAGATACACATCATTCAAACGTCATTTTTAAATTTAAATTCAAAGCTATTTTCAGCACCTTTTGATGTGGTGTTTTGCCTCGATGCCGCTTATCACAGTGATTTAAATTCATTTCTGAGATCAACCCATTCTGTTTTAAATTCAAAAGGGCGCATCGGTTTTCACTATCTGATGTTGAGTGATGCATTTTTGAATTTAAATCGTTTTGAGAAACTTCAACTGAAAATGCTGTTAAAAGCAGCCGATGTTCATTTGGAACATCTTCAGTTAGAAGCGAATTTGAAGCATTCGATAGAAGCACAAGGCTATCAGCAGGTTGCTATTGAAGATTTATCAGATGCAGTTTTGGCGGGTTTTTCTCGTTATTATCATGTGCATTTAGTCCAACAGGCCGCTCAAAATTTGGATTATTTCAAAATTAAAATGACGGCTAAGCTCTGCCAAAAATTATTTGAACAGGGCATCGTGCGCTATGTTCAAATTACGGCAATGAAAGACATTTAAAATGAAATAAAAAACCAAAGGGCCAGAAACAACAAAGCCTCACTAAAAAGCGAGGCTAAGTATAAAATGGTGCCGGCACACGGATTCGAACTGTGGACCTACTGATTACAAGTCAGTTGCTCTACCAACTGAGCTATGCCGGCAACGTGGTGAGAATAATAGCGGATTTTCTTGAAAACGCAAGCCAAAAAGTGAGCGATTGAAATGCACATGATTTTTTGTGCAAACTTCACCCACCAAAGGGTGGGTGAAAGCTAAGAATAAAATTTGGGGGCTGTGATGAAACTGTTTTTAAATAGGGTTAAGTGAAAACATGGAACTTATTTGCTCCTTAAAATTTGATCGAGGTCTTGGGCACATTCTTCCAACGTAAAAGCCATGTCGAGTTGCATTTGAGGTTTGAGTTCATTGGCCAGCGTTCTCCATTGTTCAATCAGACGAATTGCTTTTTGAATTTTATGTTTGTTGACATCCTTTGCAAGGGTTGGGGTATAACCGCCTCGTTTAGCGTTTTTAATTTGTTTGACATAATTGGTGCTGTTATTCATTCTGACTCCCGAATAGCAGTTTTATTGGTCAATTTTGTGTTTCGCTAGTTATATACCGCAAATGAATTGTGCTTCATAAACATTGCATCTAGATGATCATTGATGATTTATTTTAACCTCCCTTAGAAATTGTTTTAGCTCAAGTTTGAATCAGGTTCAAGCGTTTATTTTTGAATAAATATTTCACTTTGTGGTGCAAATTATCCTGTTTTGTGAAGAGTCGTTTTTATGAAGCAGACTTTGTGCCAAGTCTAAATAAGAATGTTCAGCATAAAAAAAGACCTTAATCTTTCGATTAAGGTCTTTAAAATTTTGGCGGTGAAAGAGGGATTCGAACCCTCGAAACGCTATAAACGTTTACACACT
>OEQO01000110.1_pt1 | contig 20674 bp, 17 predicted proteins | sample 1539751 | NCBI WGS metagenome assembly OEQO01 (sample SAMEA3891237, study PRJEB23780) | metagenome | biome: terrestrial biome; feature: animal house; material: water of meat washing | place: Italy | collected 2015-05-12 | reverse complement strand
TCACGTCCTGCAAAAATTCGTGGATGCGCGGCCCGTCGGTATAGAAGCGGCGGCCATCGCCAATCTCGTCGTTCGGGAACGTCTGATCCTTGGAGATAAGGTTGATGACGTCGAGGCGGAAACCGTCCACCCCCTTCTTCGCCCAGAAGTGGATGATGTTTTTCACCTCGGCGCGCACCGCCGGATTTTCCCAGTTGAGATCCGCCTGCTCGCGGGCGAACAGGTGCAGGTAGTACTGACCGGTAGCGGGATCCAGCTCCCAGGCGCTGCCGCCAAACTTGGATTGCCAGTTGTTGGGCACGCCGCCATCCACCGGATCGCGCCAGATGTAGTAGTCGCGGTAGGGGCTGTTTTTATCCCCCAGCGCCGACTTGAACCAGGCGTGCTCGGTGGAGGTGTGGTTGACCACGATATCCATCACGATGCGGATGTCGCGCGCGTGGGCGGCGGCCAGCAGCGCCTCGAAATCTGCCATGGTGCCGTAGGCGGGGTCGATGGCAAGGTAGTCGGCGATGTCGTAGCCGTTGTCCACCTGCGGGGAGACGTAAACCGGGGTCAGCCAGAGGGCATCGACGCCCAAGGTCTTGAGATAGTCGAGGCGGGCCATGATCCCCTTGAGATCGCCGGTGCCACGGGCAGCGGAATCCTGAAAGCTCTTGGGGTAAATCTGGTAAATCACGGCACTCTGCCACCAGGGTGTTTGGCTCATGGGTCTTTCTCTTGTCTCGAATAGAAAATGGAGAGGGCGACCCGCGGGTCGCCCTGATAATCAGTGTCAGGCGCTGGCTTGGGCCAACTTGCCAGCGGCTTGCTGGCGCTTGTAGACCAGCAGGGTCAGCACCACCGGCACCACGATGGCGACCAGCATGGCAATGGAGTAAACGGCCCAGTATTGCGGCTGGATGGAGAGGATGCCCGGCAGGCCCCCTACCCCGATGCCGTTGGCCATCACCCCGGCAAAACCGCAGATAAGGGCCGCAAGGCTGGAGCCCACCATGGCGCACAGCATGGGGAACTTGTACTTGAGGTTGATACCGTACATGGCCGGTTCGGTCACCCCGAGGTAGGCGGAGATGGCGGCAGGCACCGAGATCTCCCGTTCGTTCTCCTTGCGGCTAATCAGAATGATGCCGACGACCGCAGAAGCCTGAGCGATGTTGGAGAGAGCGATCAGCGTCCAAATCGGAGTGCCGCCCATGCTCTGCATCAGTTGCAGATCCACCGCGTTGGTGGTGTGGTGGATGCCGGTGATGACCAGCGGCGCATAGAGGAAACCGAACAGGGCTGCGCCGATGGGAGCAAAGGAGCCGGTCATGGCGGCCTTGGCAGCGAAACCGACGCCATCACCAATCCAGCGACCGAACGGGCCGATAAAGGCGTGGGCCACGATCACTGCCAGCAGCAGCGAGACAAACGGCACAATCACCAGATAGAGGTAAGCCGGAATGATCCGCTTGAGGTTGGTCTCCACCCAGGCGAGGAAGACACCCGCCAGCAGCGCCGGAATGACCTGGGCCTGATAACCCACCTTCTGGATCACGAACAGGCCGAAGTCCCACACCTCGGGAGTCTGCTGACCAATGCCGTAGGCGTTCATCAACTGCGGTGACACCAGCGTCACCCCCAGCACGATACCCAGGATCTCGGAGCCGCCCATCTTCTTCACTGCAGACCAGCAGACGCCGACCGGCAGGAAGTGGAAAATCGCCTCGCCCAGCAGCCAGAGGAAGGCGTGTACCTGAGCCCAGAACTGGCTGATCTCGGTGAGGGTGTGAGTGCCATCGTCGAACATCTTGATGTCGCCGATGACGTTGCGAAAGCCCAGGATCAGACCGCCGGTGATGATGGCGGGCAGCAGCGGCACGAAGATCTCCGCCAGATGGGAGATGCCCCGCTCCAGCGGGTTCATGTTCTGGCGAGCCGCCTGCTTGGCGGTCTCCTTGCTGCCACCGCTGACGCCGAGCTGTTCGGTCAGCGCCTTGTACCACTGCTCTACCTCGTTACCGATCACCACCTGGAACTGACCGCCCTGGGTGAAGCTTCCCTTCACTGCCGGAATGGTTTCGATGGCCTTGCTGTCGGCCTTGGCCGGATCGTTCAGGACGAAGCGCAACCGGGTCAGGCAGTGGCTGACGGTGGCGATGTTCTCCTTGCCGCCGATCTTGTCGATCAGGGTGGCAAGCTGCTGTGCGTTGATCTTGGACATGGGTCTTCCCTCTGTGACGCCATTGAATAGTGGTCTGTATCGCCCTTTTGAGCCAGTCTGTCGGCCGGAGCGTTTTTGGTATCGTTCCCATTTAGCATGCCGACAATCTGGCCAGATCGAAATGGGAACGTTCCCAATTCGTGGCCAGCGTCACAAAAAGCGCACTTTTTGTTCAGTCGGAAGTGATGGGGCTCACAGGGTTCGGCAGGGGGCGATAGTCACCAGCGGGGGCTGAGCCTGCTCAATCTGGCCGAGCAGCTGACGCGCCGCCTGCTCCCCCGCCCCCTTGTAGCCCAGATCGAGACTGAGGGCGTTGGGGAAGAGGAAGCTGAGCATGGGGTTGTTGCCAAGGCCGGTCACCAGCACCTCGCTACGCCCTTGTTCTTGCAGGTATTTTGCCGCACCGATGGCGAGGGTGTCGCTGGCGCAGACCAGCGCCTGGGTGGAGGGGGTAAGCAGCTCGGCCGCCAGCCGGTAGCCGCTCTGCAGGCTGAGATCGCCGAGGGCGCTGCGCGGGCGCAACCCCTGCTCTGCGCAGTAAGCGAGATAGGCATCGAGGCGGCGCTGGCCGGTGGTGAGATCCGAGGCATCCACCCCCAGATAGGCGATGTCGCGGGCGCCACGGCTTGCCAGCTGCGCCAGCATGGTGCGCACCGCACCGGCGTCGTCGAAGCAGACCGAGGAGAAACCGGGATATTCACGGGCGACCAGCACCAGCTTCTCTTTCAGCGGCGCCATGGCGGCATAGTCCAAGTCATTGAAGGCGAACAGGATAATGCCATCCACCCCGCGCCGCTCCAGCACCGCCAGATGCTCCTGTACCTTGGCGGGGGAGAACTTGCTCTCCATCAGCACGGCATCGTAGCCGCGCTGGTAGAGGGTCTCCAGCATGCCGCGCACCGCCTGATTCTCCGAGCTGGAGTCGAGCCGCGAGACGATGATCCCCACCACCTGCTGGCTCTGGCTGCGCATGGCCCGCGCCGACTTGCTCGGCACGAAGCCATGCTCGGCGATGATCTGCTCCACCCGCTCGCGGGTCTCCTGCTTCACCTTGGGATCCTGATTGAGCACCCGGGAGACGGTCGACTTGCCGACGCCACTCAGTCTGGCGATATCGAGGATGGTCAGTTTCTTGTCCATGAATTGGCTCACAGGAGGCTAGGCGGTGGAATTGCCCACATTGTTGTGATTAACCCCTGTGAATACAAGCCCATGGCGTTAGAATGCCCTTTTTGCCCCGCCGTCAGGGTGTGTGGGCACAGCACAGGATGCCCATCATGGATCTGCTGGCCAGTCTGCTCTTCTCCCTCTCCATCACAGGCCCCATCTGCGTGGTGCTGCTGCTCGGCATCTTGCTCAAGCGGTTGGGGCTGCTGCCGGATCCCTTTACCGAATCCGCCTCGCGACTGGTGTTTCAGGTCACCCTGCCCGCTCTGCTCTTTCTCAGTATTCTGGGTACCAACTTCGCCACCATGCCGAGCCTCTGGTTTATCGGCTATGGCCTGCTCGCCACCGTTATCAGCTATCTGGTGCTGGAGCTGCTGGCCGGACGTTTTATCGGGGAGCAGCGGCTGCGCGGCATCTTCGTGCAGGGGAGCTTTCGCGGCAACAGCGCCATTATCGGGCTCGCCTATGTGCAGAACGCCTACGGCCACGAGGGGTTGGGGGCGGCGGCCTTCTATGTCGGCGCGGTGACCGTGCTCTACAACATTCTCGCGGTGATCACCCTCACCCGCAGTCTCGGCGGCGCCACCGGGATCCGCCCCATTCTGCTCGGCATCATCAAGAATCCGCTGATCATCGCCATTGTGGCGGCGCTGCCGTTTACCCTGCTCGGTATCAAGATGCCGCAACTGCTGCTCACCACCGGCAGCTACTTCGCCAACATGACGTTGCCGCTGGCGCTGCTCTGCACCGGCGCCTCCCTCAGCCTCGACGCCCTGCGCGGTGGCGCGGCGCTGGCAGGTTGGGCCAGCATCATGCGGCTCTGCCTCATTCCGGCTGCGTTCACTCTTGGGGCGGCCCTGCTCGGCTTCAGCCATCTGGAGCTGGGTATTCTGTTTCTCATCAGCGCCACTCCGACTGCCGCCGCCAGCTATGTGATGACCCGCGCCATGGGGGGCGACAGCGTGCTGGCCGCAAACATCATCGCCACCACCACCCTCGGCTCGCTGGTTACTACCAGCCTCGGGGCGACTCTGATGAACTATCTGGGTCTTATGTACTGACGGCTTGACCTTGCCGGAGGCGGCAGCTTTAGGCTGGCGCCCATCAACAGAGGAGATATCCCATGACCATCGAACTCACCGTGTCCGGCATGTCCTGTGGTGGCTGCGCCGCCAGTCTGCAAAAAGCGCTGCTGGCCCAGCCTGCGGTCACCACCGCAACCGTCGATTTCGCCAGCAGCAAGGCCGTCATCGAGAGCGAGCTGAGCAAGGCCGAGCTGATCGCCCTGATCGAAGCCCAGGGCTTTCAGGTAGGTTAATTTATCTCTATAGAGGTATTAAACAGGTTAAAAATCTGTACCCACCTGTCTTTTGGTGAGTTTTATCACAGATATTGCTGTTTAAATGGGCAAACTTGCTGCGATTATTCCAACCATAAGGATTTGCAGCATGACCCTACCGATCCGCAAGACCCTGCTCGCCGCCGTCGTTGGCCTGACCCTCTCCCCCATGGCGATGGCGCTGCCCAACGTCCATATTCTGGCAACCGGCGGCACCATTGCTGGAGCAGGCCAGTCGGCTACCCAGTCCAACTACGAGGCTGGCAAGGTGGCCATAGAAACCCTGATCGCCGCCGTGCCCGAGATGAAGAACGTGGCCGATGTGCAGGGTGAGCAGGTGGTGAAGATCGGCTCCCAGGACATGAACGACGAGGTGTGGCTCAAGCTGGCCAAGCGGGTCAACGAGCTGCTGGCCAAGGATGACGTGGATGGCATCGTCATCACCCACGGCACCGACACCATGGAAGAGACCGCCTACTTCCTCAACCTGACCGTCAAGAGCGACAAGCCGGTAGTGCTGGTTGGCGCCATGCGCCCCTCCACCGCCATGAGTGCCGATGGCCCGCTCAACCTCTACAACGCCGTGGTGACTGCCTCCGACCCGAGCTCCAAGGGCCGTGGCGTGATGGTGGCGATGAACGACACCGTGCTGGATGCCCGTGATGTCACCAAGACCAACACCACCGGGGTGCAGACCTTCGCCTCCCCCAACTTCGGCCCGCTGGGTTACATCCACAACGGCAAGATCGACTATCAGCGCAGCCCGGCCCGCCTGCACACCAGCAAGACGCCGTTTGACGTGAGCAAGCTCGACAAGCTGCCGCAAGTGGGCATCGTCTACAACTATGCCAACGCCACCGATCTGCCGGCCAAGGCGATGGTGAACGCCAAGTTCGACGGTATCGTCAGTGCCGGTGTGGGTAACGGCAACCTCTACCATACCCTGTTCGATACCCTGGCTCAGGCGAGCAAGGATGGTATCCGCGTGGTGCGTTCCGCCCGCGTGCCGACCGGCGCCACCACCCTGGATGCCGAGATCGATGATGCCAAGTACGGCTTCGTGGCCTCCGGCACTCTCAACCCGCAGAAAGCGCGGGTGCTGCTGATGCTCTCCCTGACCCAGAGCAAGGATCCGGCCCAGATCCAGCGCTGGTTCCAGCAGTTCTGATCAAGGTTGTCTGACAAGTGATGAGCAAGGGCGGGACTTCCCGCCCTTTTCCATCCCGTGGCGCCCACCTCGCCACGCGCTCCGTCTCGTTGGTTCCATCCTTTCCCCTTTTCTCGCCATCGCGGACTCTCGTCAGCAAATTAGCGAGCCGGATCACCCGCTTTCACAAGCGCATCGCGGCCAAATTCATTACACTGCCAGCGATCTTATCTACTCAAGAGGTGCTGTTGCTGTATGGAAATATTGATCCTGCTGGGATTGATTTTGCTTAATGGCGTCTTCGCCATGTCAGAAATCGCCATCGTCACCGCACGCAAGGCGCGCCTCGGCAAACTTGCCAATGAAGGCAACCGCTCCGCCGCCATCGCCCTCAAACTGGGTGAAGACCCGACCCATTTTCTCTCTGCCGTCCAGATAGGCATCACCAGCATCGGCCTGCTCAACGGTATTTATGGCGAATCGCTACTGGCCCAGCCCTTCTCGCTCTGGTTGCAGGAGTGGGGACTCTCCCCCAAGAGCAGCGGCCTGATCGCCACCGTCATCGTGGTGGTGGTGGTTACTTACCTCTCCATCGTGGTGGGGGAGCTGGTGCCCAAGCGGCTTGGCCAGCTCAATGCCGAGCGCATCGCCTGCCTGATGGCCCGTCCGATGCACTGGCTCGCTACCCTGACTCGCCCCTTCGTCTGGCTGCTGTCTGCCTCCACCAATGCCAGCCTGCGGCTGCTGCGGGTCAACCAGAATGGCAGTAACAATGTCACCGAGGAGGAGATCCACGCCATGCTGGTGGAAGGATCGGAAGCCGGGGTGATCGAGGATCATGAACACACCATGCTGCGCAACGTCTTCCGTCTCGACGAGCGCAGCCTCTCCTCCCTGATGGTGCCGCGCAGCGATATCCGCTATCTGGATCTGGCGCTGCCGCTGGAGGCCAACCTGCAGCGGCTGGTGGAGTATCGCCACAGCTATTTTCCGGTCTGCGACGGCAACCTGTCAGAGCTGGTGGGGATCATCAATGTCAGCAAGGTGCTGCACGCCTATATCAAGGGAGAGCCTATCGATCTGGCGGCCCTGACCCAGGAGGGCAGCCTGCTGCCCGAGACCCTCAACGGCGTCGAGCTGCTCAACCACTTCCGCACCCACAGCGAACAGATGGTGCTGGTGGTGGACGAATATGGCGAATTGCAGGGGCTGGTCACCCAGCAGGATCTGCTGGAGGCGCTGGCGGGGGATTTCCAGCAGGAGGATGGCAGCGACAACTGGGCCTTCCGGCGCGCCGACGGCAGCTGGCTGCTCGATGGCCTGATCCCGCTGCCGGAGTTGAAGGACTGTCTGGAGCTGGTTCGTCTGCCAGAAGAAGAAAAACATCACTATCACACCCTCGGAGGGCTTATCATGCTGCTCCTTGGTCGTGTTCCACACACCGGAGACCTGGTGACACTGGAACAGTGGCAACTGGAAATTGTTGACATGGATGGCCTGCGCATCGACAAGGTGCTCGCCATGCCCTTGACCGATCAACCCAGCTAACCTGCGGAGTTTGCAAGTATGGAGCAGTTTTACCAACTGGCTCACGCCTTTATGAATCACGATCTGAACACACTTTCCGATCCCAAGATGGCCTTCATGATCTGTGGTGTGATTCTGACGTTTCTGGTACTGGAAAACGGATTCATCCCTACCGCCTTTCTGCCCGGTGACAGCCTGCTGATCCTCACCGGCGTGCTCATCTATCAGGATGTATTGTCTCTCGGGGTGATCCCGCTGTTGATCATGGCCACCTTTGTCGGCACCTGGCTCGGTTACATGCAGGGGCGCTTTCTCGGCCACACCCAGCTCTACCATCGGCTGATGTCCCACGTGGAAGAGCGACACCAGCAGAAGGTCTACCACCTGCTGGACAAGTACGGGATCATCACCCTGATCACCGCGCGCTATATCGCCTTCGTGCGCACCGCCTATCCCTATATCGTCGGTGCCACCGAGCTGCCGCAGGGGCGCTTTCTCATCGTCAATCTGATCAGCTCCATCATGTGGATCTGCCCGCTGGTCGGCACCGGCTACTACCTGAGCCACACCAAGCTGGCAGCCGAATACCAGACCCAGTTCTTCAACATCATCATCTATCTGCCGGTGGTACTGCTGGTGGGTGGCATGGTGGCGCTGGTCTGGCGCTGGATCAGCAAACGCAAGGCCGCGCAGCCGCGGGATTGACCCCTCGCGCAATGCCCGACCCGAAAGCCCTCGCCAGAGGGCTTTTTTGATCGCCAATTTTGCGCAAATAGCAGAAATAGTCCCGCTCGGCCCTTGTAAAGCCGGGGTAAAAATGAGTGAATCTAGCGCCTTTTTTTGGATGGGAATGGAGTCGGTTGTATGTGGTGTCGGATTCGCGCAGCAGCGCTGGTTGTCGGGTTGATGGGAATGCTGGGATTGCCTGCGGTCAGCGCGGCACCCAACCCAGCCAAACTGGAAGTACGCTCGAGCAGCGCCCTGGTCGTGGATGTAAAAACGGGCAAGACGCTCTACCAGAAGAATGCCACCAAGGTGCGTCCCATCGCCTCCCTCACCAAGCTGATGACAGCGCTGGTGGTGCTGGATGCCAAGCAGAATCTCAACCAGACCATCACGGTCGACAAGAACGATCTGGATCGGGTCAAACACACCCACTCCCGCATCCGCATGGGCACCAAGGTGACCCGTCGCGATGCCCTGCATCTGGCGCTGATGTCCTCCGAAAACCGGATGGCCTCGGCACTGGCGCGTCACTATCCGGGCGGTCGCAGCGCCTTCGTGCGGGCCATGAACAACAAGGCCAGACAGCTGGGTATGCGTAATACCCACTTCTACGACTCCACCGGCCTCTCCACCCGCAACGTCTCCACCGCCCAGGATCTGGGCAAGCTGGCCGCCGCCGCCTATCGTCAGCCGCTGATCCGTCAGTTCACTCAGGATGAGAACCGGGAGATGCGGTTCAGCTCCCCCGCCTACAGCCTGATGTTCAACAACACCAACCCGCTGGTGAAAAACCCGGATTGGGACGTGCGCCTCTCCAAAACCGGCTTCACTGACGAAGCGGGCCGCTGTCTGGTGATGCGCGCCAAACCGGACAGCCGCGAGCTCGCCATCGTGCTGCTCAACTCGGTGGGCAAACGCACCCCCATCGGCGATGCCAACCGCATTCGCAAATGGCTGAAAAGCTGAGTAATGCTCTCAACACCAAAGGATGCTGCGGCATCCTTTTTTATTGCCCGCAGAACGCCTCAGCAGGCCTTACGGGATGTTGATAGCCAAACCCTGAGTGATGAGCTGCGCGCAGTCCCCCGCAGCAACAGCAGGCATACAGCCCGCTTGCAGATGAGGCAAAGGGTGGCACCGTTCAGAAGAGCGCGGCGCAATAACAGAAGGGGGAGAAAAGAGAACAAGAACAGACTGGCAGGAGAGTGACCCGGACGCCACAGCGAACGCGGATCCACACGACAGGGGTAAATTTCGCCCATAAAAAAACAGCCCCGACCGAAGTCGAGGCTGTCTGTATGGTGCGCCCGAGAGGATTCGAACCTCTGACCACCTGGTTCGTAGCCAGGTACTCTATCCAGCTGAGCTACGGGCGCAAATGGCGGAGAAGGGGGGATTCGAACCCCCGATGCGGGTATAAGCCGCATACTCCCTTAGCAGGGGAGCGCCTTCAGCCTCTCGGCCACCTCTCCGTTTGCGGGGCTGATAATACTTCACAGGGATTTTTAGTCAAACACTTTTTTGGAGAAAAAAGCGCGTTCGCTCAGCATTTGGTCAAAGCGTGGAATATTCAAACAATATCGGCACTTATCCCGCAGTTTCGCGCCCTGCAGGGCGATTTCAGGGGGCCGGAAAAACAAAAGGCGACACATGAGGTGTCGCCTTGTCACAGCCATGAACGCAGCTTAGAAGCCCGGTTGGCCCGGTACTTTCTCGGCCTGGATGCGCTGGTAGATCTCTTCGCGGTGCACGGAGACCTCTTTCGGTGCGTTCACACCGATACGGACCTGGTTGCCTTTAACGCCCAGTACGGTGACAGTCACTTCATCACCAATCATCAGGGTTTCCCCAACACGACGAGTCAAAATAAGCATTCGCTTGCTCCTGTATCCTGTTTTGTTTTTATATCGATATGCGACATTATCTTACAAAGATACCGATATGGTAAATGGTTGAAACTAAATCAATCAGAGATTGTTAGCCCAAGGGCTGCTCCTGCGGTGCCTGATCCAACCCGAAAGCCGCGTGCAGGGCGCGCACTGCCAGCTCCAGATACTTCTCGTCAATGACCACAGAGATTTTGATTTCAGAGGTCGAGATCAACTGCATGTTGATCCCCTCCTCGCCCAATACCTTGAACATGGTGCGCGCAACACCGGGATGGTTCCACATGCCGACACCGACAATGGAAACCTTGGCAATCTCGCCATTTCCCTGCACGCAGGAGGCGCCCAGCGCAGTGGCGGTCTCCTCCAGCAGTGCCCGGGCACGGCGGTAATCGTCACGATTCACCGTGAAGGTGAAGTCGGCGGTGCCATCTCCCAGGGTGTTCTGCACAATCATGTCGACATCAATGTTGGCGTCGCTGATCGGATTCAGGATCTGCGCGGCAACGGTTGGTCTGTCCGGCACGCCCAGAATGGTCAGGCTGGCCTCGTTGCGGTTAAAAGCGATCCCGGATACCAGGGGAGCTTCCATCCTATCACCTCCATATGTGATTAAGGTTCCCTCTCCATCGATAAAGCTCGACAGCACCCGCAGCGGGACGCGGTACTTGCCCGCAAACTCCACCGAGCGGATCTGCAGCACCTTGGCACCGAGACTGGCCATCTCCAGCATCTCCTCGAAGGTGATGGTGTCGAGACGACGCGCCTTGGGCTCGATGCGCGGATCCGTGGTGTATACCCCATCCACATCGGTAAAGATCTGGCACTCATCGGCCTTGATGGCCGCCGCCACGGCAACCGCCGTGGTATCCGAACCGCCGCGGCCCAGCGTCGTGATGGCGTTATGCTCGTCACGGCCCTGGAAACCGGCGATCACCACCACCTTGCCCGCCCCCAGTTCAGCCTGAACCAGCTCGGTGTCGATGTGGGTGATGCGCGCCTTGCCATAGGCGGAATCGGTATGAATGCGCACCTGATCACCGGTCATTGAGACCGCAGGACAACCGCGTTTGTTCAACGCGATCGCCAGCAGCGCTATGGTGACCTGCTCACCGGTGGAGACCAGCACATCCATCTCGCGCCGGTTGGCATCAGGATCCAGCTGCTGGGCCATGCCCAGCAACCGGTTGGTTTCGCCCGACATGGCGGAGACAACCACCACCACGTCGTGTCCCTGGGCGCGGGTCTGCTCGACCCGCTCAGCTACCGCCTCGATCCGCTCCAGTGTGCCGACCGAGGTGCCGCCGTACTTCTGTACATAGAGTGCCACAGATCACCTCGCCCGATTACAGGCGCTCTTCCAGCCAGGAGTGAACGGATTGCAGCGCTGCCGGCACCGCCTCAGGCTGGGTACCACCCGCCTGTGCCATGTCCGCACGACCACCGCCCTTGCCACCCACCTGCTGGGCAACCAGATTGACCAGCTCACCGGCCTTGACCTTGCCGGTCAGGTCGTTGGTGACACCGGCGATCAGGTTGACCTTGCCATCGGCACAGGTGGCCAGCAGCACGACACCGGACTTCATCTGGTTCTTCAGCTCGTCCAGCATGCCGCGCAGGGATTTCGGATCGGCCCCTTCCAGTGCTGCAACCAGCACCTTCTGACCATTGATCTCGATCACCTGACTCAGCAGATCGTTACCGGCCTGAGCGGCCAGCTTGGCCTTGAGCTGCTCCAGCTCGCGCTCCATCATCTTGGACTTGTCCAGGATCTGGCGCACTTTGCTGCCGATGGAGAACTGATCGCCTTTCACCAGTGCGGCAGCCTCTTCAAACTGCTCGGCCAGCTGGTGCATGAAGTCGATGGCGCCCTTACCGGTCACCGCTTCGATACGACGCACACCAGCGGCGATACCGCTCTCGGCGATGATCTTGAAGAAGCCGATGTCACCGGTGCGCTTGGCGTGAGTACCGCCACACAGCTCGGTGGAGTAGTCGCCCATGCGCACCACGCGCACGTCGTCTTCATATTTCTCACCAAACAGCGCCATGGCACCGGCAGCCTTGGCGGCTTCCAGATCCATCACCTGAGTGCTGACTTCGTGGTTGGCACGGATCTGGGCGTTGACCAGCTCCTCGACCCGGCGAATGGTCGCCATGGTCAGGCCTTCGAAGTGGGAGAAGTCGAAACGCATGCGCTCGGCCCCAACCAGAGAACCTTTCTGGGTGACATGCTCGCCCAGTGCCTGACGCAGGGCAGCGTGCAGCAGGTGAGTCACGGAGTGGTTCAGGGCGATGGCCTGACGACGGTCAGCGTCAACCACGGCTTCCACTTCGGCGCCCTTCTCCAGGGTGCCCAGCTCCATGTAGCCCTTGTGGATGATCGCCTTGCCCGCTTTCAGGGTGTCGGTCACGGCAAAGATGCCGTCGTCCACTTTCAGGGTGCCGCTATCGCCCACCTGACCACCGGACTCGGCGTAGAAGGGGGTCTGCTCCAGCACGATGACCGCTTCGTCACCGGCGATCAGGCCATTCACCTCTTCGGTGCCCTTGTAGATGCCGAGCACACGGGTGCGCTCGCTCAGGTTCTTGTAACCGGTGAACGGGGTTTCGAAGTCGAGCTTGAGCATCTCGTTGTAGTTCACGCCGAAGCTGGAGGCCTCTTTGGCACGAGCACGCTGCTTCTCCATCTCGGCCTTGAAGCCCTCTTCGTCGATGCCGATCTCGCGCTCGCGCACCACGTCGGCAGTCAGGTCGGCCGGGAAGCCGTAAGTGTCATAGAGCTTGAACACCACCTCACCCGGAATAACCTTGGCATCACCCAGGTTGGCCAGAGCGTCTTCCAGCAGCAGCAGACCGCGATCCAGGGTGCGGACGAACTGCTCCTCTTCGATGCGCAGCACGCGCTCGACCAGCGGCAGCTGGGCGATCAGCTCGGCAGCGACATCCTTCATCTGCACCGCCAGCTCGGCAGCCAGTTTGTAGAAGAAGACATCGGTCGCGCCCAGCTTGCGACCGTGACGCACGGCGCGGCGGATGATGCGACGCAGCACATAGCCACGACCTTCGTTGGACGGCATCACGCCATCTGCCACCAGGAAGGCGCAGGAGCGGATGTGGTCAGCGATGACGCGCAGGGACTGGTTGCTCAGATCGGTGGTGCCGACAATCTCGGCCGCTTTCTTGATCAGCGCCTGGAAGATGTCGATTTCGTAGTTGGAGTGCACACCCTGCATGATGGCGGAGATACGCTCCAGACCCATGCCGGTATCCACGGACGGACGGGGCAGCGGTTCCATGGTGCCGTCAGCCTGACGGTTGAACTGCATGAACACCACGTTCCAGATCTCGATGAAACGGTCGCCATCCTCTTCCGGTGAGCCGGGACGGCCACCCCAGATGTGATCGCCGTGGTCATAGAAGATCTCGGTGCAGGGACCGCACGGGCCGGTATCACCCATCGCCCAGAAGTTGTCGGAAGCGTAAGGGGCACCCTTGTTGTCACCGATGCGCACGATGCGATCGGCCGGTACACCGACCTCTTTTTCCCAGATATCGAAAGCTTCATCGTCAGTCGCGTAGACGGTCACCAGCAGGCGATCTTTCGGCAGCTGCAGCACCTCGGTCAGGAAGCCCCATGCAAACTTGATGGCATCCTGCTTGAAGTAGTCGCCGAAGCTGAAGTTGCCCAGCATTTCGAAGAAGGTGTGGTGACGGGCGGTATAGCCGACGTTTTCCAGGTCATTGTGTTTACCACCGGCACGGACACAACGCTGGGACGTGGTGGCGCGGTTGTAGGCACGCTTCTCGGCGCCAAGGAACACATCCTTGAACTGGTTCATACCCGCGTTGGTAAACAACAGGGTCGGGTCGTTATGCGGTACCAGCGAGCTGGAGGAGACAACCTGGTGTCCCTGGGAACGGAAATACTCGAGAAACGCAGCGCGTATCTCTGACGTGGACATATACATGGAAAATCCTGCTTGATTCGAATACGGACTTTTAACCGCATTAATGTAAGTTTTCTGCGGGGTAAAGTAAAACGTACAGGCCCGTCACGGGCGAAAAAGCGCGCATAAACGGATACGAAGAGAAAAGGGAGGCAAACAGAGGCTTTTTGAGCCGGGGATCAGGCCAAAAGCAGTGGAAAATAGCCATGTGGCACGGCAGAACCGGCCTTTCGCCATCCCCGTCCCTCAAGCCACTGAATGGGCAGGAAAAATCCTGTAAATGCGAGATAAGGGGTATCACCGAGTGGTGCATAGAAGAGTAAAGAGTGCAGCGGGAACGCTGTCACAGCTGCTGGCAGTATGGCCATCGGCACTGGCCGAAACAGAAAGTCAGTCACGTGATCAATATGTCTGACAAAAGAGCGGGCCCGGCGTCGTCTCATGACCTTGCATCACGCAACAAGGCACCGGCCCCGCTACTCTGAGGCCGACTCTTGCAGGGCAGATATCGCATAACGCGCCTGATCCTGGGTAAAGCCGCGCCCCAGCAGATATTTGAGCCACTTCATCCGCAGCTTGAAATCCGCCAGATCGGCCACCCGGGCGCGCCGTTCGAGCAGGGCAAACGCCAGTTCGAACCAGTCCAGCTCCGGCTGATCGAAGGCGGCATCGATCTGCATATCGTCGAGCCCCTTGCGGCGCAGATCGAAGCGGATCTTGATGGGGCCATGCCCCTTGGCGGCACCGGCCCGTACCTCCATGCCACCGTAACGTTCGTCGTTGACCCAGTTGTAACCGCGGCAGTAGTCGACCACCGCCTCGATCACCTCTTCATTGAAGCCCTGCTGGCGCAGCCGGTTGGCCAGCTCTGACTCGGCACTCTCGCGACGGGCCAGACTGCGCATGGCAAAGGCGCGGGCAGCGGCAAACAGCTCTTCAAAGGAGAGTTCAACGGGTTCGGGGAGAGATTCATCGACCATAAATGACAAGGCCGGGTATCAACCCGGCCTCCTTTACCTTATTCGAACTCTTGTTCGCTTTCGTCTTCAAACTCTTCGGCGGCAGCTGCCACCGGCTTTTCTGCCGGTACGGCACCGGAGAGCAGCAGTTCGCGCAGGCGCGCTTCAATTTCGCCAGCCATCACCTTGTTCTCGGCGAACAGCTTCATCACGTTGGCCTTGCCCTGACCGATCTTCTCGCCGTTGTAGCTGTACCAGGCACCGGCCTTGTCGATCAGCTTGTGCTTGACGCCGAGATCCACCAGCTCGCCCTCTTTGGAGATACCGGCACCGTAGAAGATCTGGAATTCAGCCTGCTTGAAGGGCGGGGCCACCTTGTTCTTGACCACTTTGACGCGGGTCTCGTTACCGACCACTTCGTCGCCTTCCTTGATGGCGCCGATACGACGGATATCCAGACGCACGGAGGCGTAGAACTTGAGCGCGTTACCACCAGTGGTGGTCTCCGGGCTACCGAACATGACGCCGATCTTCATCCGGATCTGGTTGATGAAGATGCACAGGCAGTTGGCGTTCTTGATGTTGGCGGTCAGCTTGCGCAGCGCCTGGGACATCAGACGGGCCTGCAGGCCAACGTGGGAGTCACCCATCTCCCCTTCGATTTCCGCTTTCGGCGTCAGGGCCGCCACGGAGTCGACGATGATGACGTCAACCGCGTTGGAGCGAACCAGCATGTCGCAGATCTCCAGCGCCTGTTCACCGGTATCCGGCTGGGAGATCAGCAGGTCGTCGACGTTGACGCCCAGCTTGGCAGCGTAGATAGGGTCGAGGGCGTGTTCCGCATCGACGAAGGCACAGGTTTTGCCTTTCTTCTGGGCTTCCGCGATCACCTGCAGGGTGAGGGTGGTTTTACCGGAAGATTCCGGGCCGTAGATCTCGACGATACGGCCACACGGCAGACCGCCGATGCCCAGCGCCACGTCCAGCGAGAGGGAACCGGTAGAGATGGCTTCGATATCCATGGTCTTGCTGTCGCCCAGACGCATGATGGAACCTTTGCCGAACTGCTTTTCAATCTGACCCAGCGCAGCCGCCAGTGCCTTCTGTTTGTTCTGATCCATGCCAATCTCCGCTGGAAATCGTGAGTAAGAAGTGAAGTTGGGCTAAGTATACTGTCTATTCATACAGTATCAAGCCCAATTTATCTGAGCAGGGCCAACAGACCCGACAAGGCCTGTCTCACCGCCTGCTGACGTACCTGTCGGCGATCCCCGTCGAAGCGGGCGAGCAGGGAGTGGTGACGGCCGTTGCGGTCGGCCCAGGCGAACCAGACGGTGCCGACCGGCTTGCCCTCGGTGGCGCCGCCGGGGCCGGCGATGCCACTGATAGCAACGCTGATGGAGGCAGACGAGTGCGCCAGCGCGCCGCGGGCCATCTCCAGCACCACCGCTTCGCTCACTGCACCGTGCTGTTCAAGGCTCTCGCTGCTCACCCCCAACATCTGCTGCTTGGCCTCGTTGGTGTAGGTGACAAATCCGCGATCGAACCAGCCGGAGCTGCCCGCGATGTCGGTGATGGCGCTGGCCACCCCGCCGCCAGTACAGGATTCGGCGGTCGCCGCCAGCCAGCCCCGCTGACCGAGGGCCCGTCCCAGCTCGATGGCAAGGTGCTCTATCTCTGCATCCAGTTTCATCACGACTCCTTATGATCCGCTCAAGGGGCACATTATGCGATCCCGCTAGCGCCGCCCGCAACCACGGCAGACCGCCCTTGCCTGCCGCAATGTGAGGTGCCGCACCGGTGTCATGCCTTCAATAGTGCAGAACAACCGCGCCCGGAACACCCGCTCCCCCGGCGCGGCGCTTATGTGTAGAATGGCGCCATCAAGCTCAAGGCTCATCACCGCAGACACTGGCCCGCAGAGGCCCCTTCTGGAACAGAACATGACCGCACAACACCAAGCCAGCGGCGCCACAAGCTCCGCTCCCGGCGCCAATCTGAGCGCCCACACGCCCATGATGCAGCAGTACCTTGGCCTCAAGGCCGAGAACCCGGAGATCCTGCTGTTCTACCGGATGGGCGACTTCTACGAGCTGTTCTATGACGATGCCCGCAAGGCCTCCCAGCTGCTCGACATCTCCCTGACCAAGCGCGGCCAGTCGGCGGGCAGCCCCATCCCGATGGCGGGGGTGCCCTATCACGCCATCGAGGGCTATCTGGCCAAGCTGGTGCAGCTCGGCGAGTCCGCCGCCATCTGCGAACAGGTGGGGGATCCCGCCACCAGCAAGGGGCCGGTGGAGCGCAAGGTCATTCGCATCATCACCCCGGGCACCGTCTCCGACGAGGCGCTGCTCAGCGAGCGACAGGACAACCTGATCGCCGCCGTCTACCACGATGGCCGCCGCTTCGGCTATGGCACCATGGACATCGGCTCCGGCCGCTTCTTCATCAACCAGTTCGAGAAAGAAGAGACCCTGCTGGCGGAGCTGCAGCGCACCAATCCGGCCGAGCTGCTCTATCCCGAATCGTTCGAGTTCCTGCACCATATCGAGGGTCGCCGTGGCCTGCGCCGCCGCCCGGAGTGGGAGTTTGAGCTGGGCACCGCCCGCAAGCTGCTCTGCCAGCAATTCGGCACCCAGGATCTGGTGGGCTTTGGCGTCGACAAGAGCGAGACCGCCCTGTGCGCCGCTGGCTGCCTGATGCAGTACGTCAAGGACACCCAGCGCACCGCCCTGCCCCACATCCGCAACGTGCGCCTCGAGCAGCCGGATCACGCCGTCATCATGGATGCCGCCACCCGCCGCAATCTGGAGCTGACCCAGAATCTGGCCGGTGGCTATGAAAATACCCTGGCCGAGGTGCTGGATCGCACCGCCACCCCCATGGGCAGCCGCCTGCTCAAGCGCTGGATCCACCAGCCGATCCGCGATCGGGTGATCCTGAAAGGTCGCCAGAGCACCATCAAGGAGCTCATCGAGCAGAACCTCTACGACGAGCTGGGCAACCTGCTGCGTCAGGTGGGGGATGTGGAGCGGGTGCTGGCGCGCCTCGCCCTGCGCTCGGCCCGCCCGCGCGACCTCACCCGTCTGCGGCAGGCCTTCGCCCAGTTGCCCGAATTGCAGCGCCTGCTGGCGGACAACGAGCACGAAGCGGTGCAACAGCTGGCCGAGCGTGCCAGCACCTTCCCCGAGCTGCTCGACCTGCTGGAGCGCGCGGTGATGGAGGTGCCGCCGGTGCTGATCCGCGATGGTGGCGTCATCCGTGACGGCTTCAATCAGGAGCTGGACGAGCTGCGGGATCTCGCCAACGGCGCCACCGCCAGCCTCGCCCGCATCGAGGAGCGGGAGAAGCTGCTGACCGGCATCAACACCCTCAAGGTGGGTTACAACAAGGTGCACGGCTTCTATATCGAGGTGAGCCGCGCCAACAGCCATCTGGTGCCGGCCCACTACATCCGCCGCCAGACCCTCAAGAACAACGAACGCTACATCATCGACGAGCTGAAGAAGTACGAGGACAAGGTGCTCACCGCCCAAGCTCAGGCGCTGGCACTGGAGAAACGGCTCTACGAAGAGCTGCTCGATACTCTGCTGCCCCACCTCGGCGATCTGCAGGATTCCGCCGCCGCACTGGCGGAGCTGGACGTGCTGGCCAACCTGGCCGAGCGGGCCGAGACCCTCGACTACCGCTGCCCGACGCTCATCGATGAGGATCAGATCCTGATCGAGGCGGGCCGCCATCCTGTCGTTGAACAGGTGATGAGCGATCCCTTTATCGCCAACCCCATCCGGCTGGAGCGGGAGCGGCGGATGCTGATCATCACCGGCCCCAACATGGGCGGTAAATCGACCTACATGCGCCAGACCGCGCTGATCGTGCTGCTGGCCCATATCGGCGCCTTCGTCCCCGCCGACAGCGCCCGCATCGGCCCCATCGACCGCATCTTCACCCGCATCGGGGCATCGGACGATCTCGCCTCCGGCCGCTCCACCTTTATGGTGGAGATGACCGAGACCGCCAACATCCTCAACAACGCCACCGCCCGCAGTCTGGTGCTGATGGACGAGATTGGCCGCGGCACCAGCACCTACGACGGCCTCTCGCTGGCGTGGGCCTGTGCCGAACAGCTGGCGAGCAAGATTGGCGCCTACACCCTGTTCGCCACCCACTACTTCGAGCTGACCCGCTTGCCGGAGCTGATGAGCGGGCTGGCCAACGTCCACCTGGATGCGGTGGAGCACGGCGACACCATCGCCTTTATGCACGCGGTGCAGGAAGGGGCGGCCAGCCGCTCCTACGGTCTGCAAGTGGCGGCGCTGGCGGGGGTGCCGAAATCGGTGATCCAGCAGGCCCGCCACAAGCTGTATGAGCTGGAGAGCGCCACTCCGGTCGCCGCCGGTGAAAGCCGCCCTGCCCCGGTGGCCCTCGCCCCGCAGCCTCATCCGGTGGTGGAAGAGCTGGAAGCGGTGCGCCCCGACGAATTGACCCCCCGTCAGGCGCTGGATCTGCTCTATCGCCTCAAGCAGATGCTGTAAGCAGCTGCCGCCGCGTAAGCATGCAAAAGGGGAACCGCGAGGTTCCCCTTTTTATATTCAGCACCCGGCAAACCAGTCAGGCCACCGCTCGCGCCTCTCCACGGGCCCGCAGCAGGCTCTGGCGCCCCTGCCAGTAACCCTGCAGATAGCCGGACTCCAGCTTGACCGGGTCCTGGGTAAAACGGGAGACCATGAAATCGGTCGGTGGCGCGATCACCTCGATCTCGCAATCGGCAGGGGGATTGGCAATGAAATCGAGTGCCCGGTTGTAGGCGAGATCCCGCTCCAGCATGGCTTGCGCCAGCGCAGGCTGGGTTTTCAGCAAGGCTTTGACCATCCAGCAGAAACGGGCCGGCTTCTTGCGATACCCGCGCGGTTCGGAGAGCACCACCGTCATCCGCCGCGCCCCGCGCCGATAGGCCTCGATCACCGGAATGGAGTCGCTGATGCCGCCATCGGCCATCGGGCGACCATCGACGCAGGGGGTATCGTGCTGCACCACCGGCAGGGCGCAGGTGGCGGTCAGCACCTCATCCATGTTGTCGGGCCGCACCGGCAGATAGATGGCCTTGCCGCTCGCCACATCGGTCGCCACCGCGTAAAAGGGAATATCGCGGGCGCAGAAGGTGTCGAGATCCAGCGGGAAGCGATGGCGACTGGCCTGCCATAGCCAGCCGATGTCCACTAGATCGCCCCCTTTGACGAAACGCAGGGGATCGAGAAAACGGGAGCTGCAAGCCAGCTCGGTGATGATGTGGTGACTGCGGCGCGGCTGCTCGCTCAGGTAGGAGACCAGATTGGTGGCACCGGCCGAGACGCCCATGACGAAATCGAACGGGTAGTGGTGACTTTCGACAAACGCATCGAGCACGCCGCTGGCAAAGATGCCGCGCATCGCACCCCCTTCGACAATCAGGGCGCCAGAGTGGGAATTAAACATAACAAGGCTCCGTCAGCTGTAATACCTGCCGGGATCGATCCCGGCCCAGTGATGGACGCCTTCATGCAGAACATCAAGACGCCGCAGCAGGACGATTCAGGCTCACTCGCGCAAGCCAGAAGCGGGCAGGAGCAAACCTGAACCGTGAAGCGACCCCCAGTATATGCAGCGCACCAACCTTCAAAAAATGAATTTAAATAATAAAAAACATGCCTTTTTGGCATGATTGGCCTGATGAAAAGGCCAGCCGCAGGACCAATCACTAGAGTGCCTCAGTGGCGGGGCTTCAGAT
>OEQO01000106.1_pt1 | contig 20794 bp, 20 predicted proteins | sample 1539751 | NCBI WGS metagenome assembly OEQO01 (sample SAMEA3891237, study PRJEB23780) | metagenome | biome: terrestrial biome; feature: animal house; material: water of meat washing | place: Italy | collected 2015-05-12 | reverse complement strand
GATATCACCAGAGCCGCCAATAACAGGAGGGGCTGTTGTCGTTTTGGTGGGTGTACCACCCACGCCATGAAGCTCATCCAGCAGACGCTCGAATTCATCCGCAGAAATCTCGTCGATCGATCCACCACCATTGACAGGTGCTGGCTCACTGCTGAGGATGACGGGCTCGACAATTTCGGGGGCAACCTCGACGATCGGCGCAACAGGTTCCGGCTCGGCAGCACCAACAGAGCTGGTAGCAGTACGCAACTGCTCTTCACCTTCAGGCTTGCACAGCTCATGGAGGTCATGAAGCAAATCATCCGACGCAGGGCTAGGCGCTTCGCGATTTTGAACTTGGGTGAACATGACATTGATGGCATCCAGCGCTTGCAGGATCACATCCATCAGCTCGGCGGTCACGGTTCGCTTGCCATTGCGCAAGATGTCGAACACGTTTTCCGCACCGTGACACACATCAACCAGTTCACCGAGCGACAGGAAGCCTGCCCCCCCTTTCACAGTATGGAAACCGCGAAAGATGGCGTTCAACAGGTTCTTGTCATCGGGCCGCTTTTCCAAGTCGACCAGTTGTTCAGACAACTGTTCCAATATTTCGGATGCTTCGACCAGAAAGTCTTGCAGTATGTCTTCATCAACTTCGAAGGCCATGCGTCACTCCATTAGAATCCCAAGCTAGACAGCAGATCGTCCACATCATCCTGACCATTGACCACATCGGCACGAGCCTCGGGGTTCATGATAGGGCCCTCTGCTTCAATCCCGTTGACAGGAATACTACGAGTTGAATGCTCAGCAGAAGCCTCACCAAACATGGTCAGCATTTCTATTAATTTTGTTTCAACTTCCTGAACAAGCTTGATGACCTTGCGGATCATCTGACCTGTCAAATCCTGAAAATCTTGTGCCATCAGGATTTCTGTCAGCAGTTGCCGTAATTTATCGGCATCAGACTCCGAAGCCTTAATAAAATCATCAAGTTGGTGACATAAGGATTTGAACTGCCCCACGCTCATGTCACGAGACATCAGGGCATTCCAGTTCGGCATCACCAGCTGGATATTGTCATTCAGGCGATCCGCTATCGGCAAACTGGCTTCCACCGCATCCATTGTGCGATTGGCCGCTTTGTCGGTCATATCGATAACGTAGCTCAAGCGTTCCCGAGCATCGGGAATATCATGAGTAGCCAAATCGGGAATACGGGGATCGAGGCGAAATTCTTGAAGTGAATCATGCAGTTGTCGGGTCAGCTGACCTACTTTTTCAAACAGATCGGCTGCGTTGGGGGCACATACTTCGGCAAGCAGTTCATCGGCCAGCTCAAATTCGCCTTGCTCCAGATGAGCAACAAGCATCCTTGCCTGGTCGAGCGAAATCATTGCTCTCGTTTTGGCCATCATCCCTGCAGCTCCTTAGCCAATTCGTTCGAAAATTTTGTCGAGTTTTTCTTTGAGCGTTGCTGCGGTGAAGGGCTTGACGATGTAACCGTTGACGCCAGCTTGGGCGGCTTCAATGATCTGCTCACGTTTGGCTTCAGCGGTTACCATCAGTACCGGCAGATGCTTGAGCTTCTCATCGACACGGATGGCTTTAAGCAGGTCAATACCTTGCATGCCAGGCATGTTCCAGTCGGTAACCACAAACTGAAAATCACCATTTTTCAGCATCGGCAGCGCTGTATTGCCGTCATCCGCCTCATGGGTATTGTTGAATCCCAAGTCGCGCAGCAAGTTCTTGATAATCCGGCGCATCGTTGAAAAATCGTCAACAATGAGGATTTTCATGTTCTTGTCCAAAATTCCCTCCTAAATAGCCACCAGAGTGGCTCACTTACATGATGCTAAAAACGGGTTGTGTCGTGCGGATTATGCCTTAGAGTTTCATCTCAGTGTAGCCAGTACAAACACTTATAGATGCCAATCTCTCAAACGAGCGCGCAATCTGTGCATCGCCTGACTGTGGATCTGGCTCACACGCGACTCGCTGACATTCAAAACCTCGCCAATTTCACGCAAATTCAGCTCTTCATCGTAGTAAAGAGAGAGAACCAAAGCTTCTCTCTCTGGTAAACGACCAATTTGCTCAGATAATTGAATTTGAAATCGCTCGGCAGCCAATTCATCGAATCCGGAGCCTGAAGGGGCATCATCGGGATTACCGATGACATCCTCGCTGACACCCAAATCCTCGATGCCGATAATTTTGCCGCAGGAGACATCTTGCAGCATCGCATGGTAATCAGCGATGGATACCCCCATCTCGGCAGCAACCTCGGTATCTCGCGCGTCACGCCCGTGAGTCTGCTCGACATTCTCGATCGCTTCTGCGATAGCCCGGCTGTTGCGATGCACTGAGCGGGGCACCCAGTCACCACGCCGGATCTCATCCAGCATGGCGCCACGGATGCGGATCCCGGCATACGTCTCGAAGCTGGCCCCCTTGCTACCGTCAAAGTTGCGGGAGGCTTCAAGCAGCCCAATCATACCTGCCTGGATCAGGTCATCCAGCAAGACACTGCTGGGCAGGCGAGCCAACAAATGCTGGGCAATTCGCTTGACCAGGGGAGCATGACGCTCCACCAGCACGTAGGAATCCTGATGACGCAAGTACGCTTGGGCTTTATTCACGGGAACCTTCCTGTGTTGTGGCCGGTTTCTGCAACAAATTTTCCAGGAAAAACTCCAGATGGCCGCCCGGCTGGTTGGGAACCGGCCAGCTCGCCGCCTTGTTGGCAAGGGCCCGGAACGCCAGCGCGGCCGGCGACTTGGGAAACGCCTCGACAATCAATTTTTGCTTGCGCACGGCGGCACGCAGATTGGTGTCATAAGGTACACAGGCGACCAGCTCCAGCGAGGTGTCGAGGAAACGATCCGTGACCCGGGTCAGTTTGGCAAAGAGCTCCTGCCCTTCGCGCAGACTGCGCACCATATTGGCCACCACCTTGAAGCGGAACACGCCGTGATCCTTGGAGAGGATCTTGATGAGTGCGTAAGCATCTGTGATGGAGGTTGGCTCGTCACAGACCACCACCATGATGTCCTGAGCGGCACGGGTGAAGCTCAGCACCATGTCGGAGATCCCCGCAGCCGTATCCACCAGCAGGATGTCGACCTGGGTCTTCATCTCGCTGAAGGCACGGATAAGCTCGGCATGCTGCACCGGAGAAAGCTCGACCATGGACTGGGTGCCCGAGGTCGCAGGCACGATCATCATGCCGTAGGGGCCTTCGACGATGATGTCGTCGATGGTGCATTCACCAGCCAGCACGTGAGAGAGGTTGCGATGAACCCGCAGCCCCAGCATGACGTCGACGTTCGCCAGACCCAGGTCGGCATCCAGTACCATCACCCGCTTGCCTTGGGCTGCCATGGCTCCAGCCACGTTCAGGGTCACGTTGGTTTTGCCCACGCCACCTTTGCCACCGGACACGGCGATTACTTTTACTCGATTGTTTTGACGCATTTTGCGCAGACCACTCGCCTGATCCATATACATGTTACTCATAAAACTCCGAATCTTCGGCCTCGCCAAAGCCTGCGCCCCAGAAATAGGGCTCATCTGTTTCTCGCTCCAGCGAGCCCATGGCCGCTCCGACGAGCTGCGCCGCATTGGCAACCTGAATATCTTCCGGAACCCTTTGTCCGTCAGTGATATAGCTGATGGGCAATGAATTCTGGATACACACGTTAATCACTTCGCCCAGATTCAGACTTTCATCCAATTTGGTAAGTATGCAGCCGCTTAATGGAATACGCCGGAAATGGTCCACCGCCTCCTGCATCACCCGACGCTGGGAGGTTGCCGACATCACCAGATAACTGCGGATCCGCACCTTGGCATTCTTGACCAGGGTATCGAGCTGCTCGGTCAGGCGGATATCCCGCTGACCCACCCCGGCCGTATCGATAAGTACCAGCCGACGATGGCGGAACTGATAAAGCGCATTGGCCAACTCTTCGGCATCACGCACCTGGCGTACCGGGCACCCCATGATGCGGCCATAGGTCTGCAGCTGTTCATGGGCACCGATCCGGTAGTTGTCGGTGGTGATCAGCGCCACCTGCTCGGCGCCATACTTCATGGCGAAACGGGCCGCCAGCTTGGCGATGGTGGTGGTTTTGCCCACCCCGGTCGGACCAAGCAGCGCCACCGCGCCGCCCTGACGCATGATCTCGTCCTCGCTGATCTTGAGCTGGGCCGTCAGCACCTCGGCCAACTGGGCCATCGCCTGATGGATGGACATATCTTCGGGGATCAGTCCCGCCAGTTGATCGGCAAAGGCATCATCAAAGCCCAGTTTCTTGAGCTCCTTGATCAGCAGGGCCCGCATCGGTTCGCGGCGCTCCACCTCTTGCCACATCAGACCGGAGATCTGGTGCTCCAGCAATTTGCGGATGCTGGCCATCTCCTTGCGCATCCCCTCCATCTCCTGATCCCGCTGGGCAGGTTGAGGAGCACGCTGACCGGAGGCAACCCGGGCCTTGGGCTTGGCAGGTTCCGGGGCTGCGCCCCACTGCCCCTGCTCGGCCAAGGTTCTGGGCGCTGCATTGGCAGCAGCCAGACCGGCCGATTGGGTGTTGCCCATTGGCGCCGCATTGCCCGGCTTGAGCTTCTGCTGGCGCGCCAGCAAGGCGGCCAGGGTATCGGCATAATGTTCGTTCTGCTCCTTCGCCGGCGTCGGCTCGGGGCGGATCATCTGCCGTGCGGCAGACGAAATATTGACGCTCTCATCGTTCAGCTGACGGCGAACCGGCGCATCTTTGGGCCCCGGAACCTGGGATTGATAATCGACTGCGGCGACTATCTCTACCCCTCCGGTGACTTTTTTGTTGGACATGATGACGGCGTCAGGCCCGAGAGTCTCCTTGACCTCGGCCAGAGCCGTTCGCATGTCCTTGGCAAAAAACCGCTTAATCTTCACCCGTCGTCTCCGCTAACTAGTTCTGCCCCACCGCACTGACGATGCGAATTTGCTTGTCGTCGGGCACTTCCTGATAAGACAGAACGCGCAATCCAGGAATGGCATTCTTCACAAACTTGGCCAGGGTATTGCGCAAGATCCCCGATGTCAGCAGCACGGCAGGTTGACCTTCCAACTCTTGCCGCTGTGTGGCCTCCACCAGTGAGCGCTGCATCCGCTCTGCCAGACCCGGTTCAATACCGGCACCATCACCGCCACCTGCCTGCAGGGATTGATGCAATATACGTTCCAATTCCGGCGCCAAGGTAATCACCGGCAGCTCGGGATCCGGGCCTGCAATCTCCTGCACAATCAGGCGACGCAGGGCAATCCGGCAAGCGGCCGTGAGCACTTCCGGATCCGGACTGCGCGGCGCGTATTCAACCAGGGTCTGCAGGATAGTGCGCATATCGCGGATTGGCACGCCTTCATTGAGCAAATTCTGCAATACCTTCACAAGGTTACCCATGCTGATCACTTCCGGCACCAGCCCTTCGACCAGCTTGCTCTGATGTTTGCCAATCATGTCCAGCAGCTGTTGTACCTCGTCATGACCCAGCAGCAGAGCCGCATGGTTGGTCAGGATCTGGCTCAGATGGGTAGCCACCACGGTCGCGGTATCCACCACCGTATACCCCAGCGTCTGTGCCTGAGAGACCATCTCCTTGGCAACCCAGACCGCTTCCAGTCCGAAGGCGGGATCCCGGGTGGCTATCCCCTGGATCTGGCCGAACACCTGCCCCGGATTGATGGCCATCTCTTTATCATGGTAGACATTGGCCTCGCCGGTACTGACCCCCATCAAGGTGATGCGATATTGGTTTGGCGCCAGATCCAGATTGTCGCGAATGTGGACGGCCGGGACCAGAAAGCCCAGCTCTTGCGAGAGTTTCTTGCGTACCCCTTTGATCCGGTTGAGCAGTTCACCACCCTGATTGCGATCCACCAGCGGGATCAGCTGATAGCCTACTTCAAGCCCGATGATGTCCACCGGCATCACATCGTCCCAACTCAGCTCTTTCTGCTCATGAGGCTGTTCGGCAGTGGCAGGCAGCAACTCGCCCTTGGCCGCTTTGGCGGCCGCCAGTTTTTCGCGGCGCAGCAGCCACCAGGCGCCGGCGGCCGAGAGAGCCCCCAGACTCAGGAAGGCAAAATGCGGCATCCCCGGCACCAGTCCCATCATCAGCAGAATGCCGGCAGAGATGATCAGCGCCTTGGGATTGTCAAACAGCTGACCCAGTACCGCAGTCCCCATGTCCTGATCGGTATTCTGACGGGTCACTATGATGGCGGCGGCGATGGAGAGCAGCAGGGAGGGGATCTGCGCCACCAGACCGTCACCGATGGCCAGCAGGGTATAGATCTCGGCAGACTCGCTGAAGGTCAGCTGGTGCTGCATCATCCCGATGATGAAGCCACCGATGATGTTGATAAAGAGGATCATGATGCCCGCGATGGCATCCCCTTTGACAAACTTTGAGGCACCGTCCATGGAGCCGTAGAAGTCGGCTTCCTGGGTCACATCCTGACGACGCTTCTTCGCCTCTTCCTGATTGATGAGACCGGCGTTCAAATCGGCATCGATAGCCATCTGTTTGCCCGGCATCGCATCAAGGGTAAAACGGGCACTCACTTCCGCGATCCGCCCGGCACCCTTGGTGATCACCACAAAGTTGATGATCATCAGGATGGTAAAAACGATGATGCCGACCGCATAGTTGCCGCCGATCACCACATTACCGAACGCCTCGATCACATGGCCCGCAGCGGCAGTACCATTATGACCTTCCAGCAACACCACCCGGGTCGAGGCGACGTTCAACGCCAACCGCAGCAAGGTAGCGAGCAGCAGTACGGTCGGGAAGGCAGCAAATTCGAGGGGGCGGCGGGTATAGACGGATACCAGCAGCACCACGATGGAGAGGGCAATGTTGAAGGAGAAGAGCACATCCAGCATCAACGGCGGGATGGGCAACACCACCATGCCGAGCGCAGCCAATACCAGCAGAGGGGTACCAAGGCCTTTGCCCAATACTCCCCGGTACTCTTTGAACTGGCCCAATACTGCCTTGAATTCCATCGCGCTTCTCAATTTCAACCTGCTGGTGCCAGATTAAAGCAAACATCAAGCCAACAATACAAGATATTGAAATACAATGGATTTATTTTGACTACGTCAGAACTTTGTCATTTGCGATATTCGGTCGGGATGGGGAGATCCTTGGCCAGCGGCTGGGGACGACGCCCCTGACCACGACGGAATTTCTTGAGCTGGAAGACATAGGCGAGCACCTGGGCAACCGCCGCAAACAGCCCTTCCGGGATCTCGTGGCCCAGCTCGGTTGAGTGGTAAATAGCCCGGGTCAAGGCTGGTGACGGCATGATGGGGATCTCGTACTCTCTGGCTATCTCCCTGATCTTCATTGCAATTTCATCAGTGCCCTTGGCCACGACCTTGGGCGCGGCACCGGGTTTGCTCGCATCATACTTGAGCGCCACCGAGTAGTGGGTCGGGTTGGTGATCACCACATCGGCCTTGGGCACATCGCCCATCATCCGGCGCATCGCCATCTGCATCTGCAACTGGCGGATCTTGCCTTTTACCTCGGGCTTGCCTTCGCTGTCCCTGAACTCGTCCTTGATCTCCTGCTTGGTCATCTTGAGCTGACGCATGTGATTCCACTGCTGGAACGGCACATCGATGGCCACGATGGGAAGCAGGGCGCAGCAGAGGATGATCAACATCCAGAGAAACAGCTCCAGCGCATCGATAATGCCGCCGGGAAATCCCTCCATGGAGAGGTTGAGCAGGTGATTGAACTGGCTGGATAACATCCACCAGGCAAACAGAGTGATGAACACCACCTTGGCGATGGACTTGACCAGCTCGATCAACGACTGCACCCCGAACATCCGCTTGAGGCCACTGAGCGGACTCAACTTGCTCATCTTGGGCATCATGGCTTCGGTGGAGAAGTTCATCCCCCCCATCAGGGTGTTGCCGATAAAGGCGGCAATCGCCACCAGCGCAAACAACAACCCCAGCGGAAGCACCAGTTCCCCCAGCAGCGCCGGCAGCATGGCGATCATGGCATTGGGATCGAAAGCCTGCTCCCTGTCCAGGGTAAAGCCCATGGTGACGACCTTGATCATGGCGGTCGCCAGCGAGCCCTTGAGCATCAGCAGGCCAAATACCGCCGAGAGCAAAACGCTGGCGGTTCCCAACTCTTTTGAACGTGCAATCTGCCCTTTTTCACGGGCCTGTTGCAGTCGTTTGCCCGTGGGTTGTTCGGTACGTTCCTGGTCGGTATCAGCCATGAGCGCCCCCGAAGCACTGGGTGTTGATCAGCTCGCAGCTGACCTCCTGCACCCGCTCCCACATGATGTCGAAGTGGCCGAGGAACCCGCCGATAGTGAGCCAGAGGATCAGCAGACCCGACATCATGCTGACCGCAAAACCGATACTGAAAATATTGAGCTGCGGCGCCGCCCGGGTCATGACGCCAAAGGCGAAGTTGATCAGCAGCAGGGCGACGATGGCAGAAAGGGCCATCACCAGTGAGGCCTGATACATCACTCCGAGAAAACCGATCAGGGTGCGGATGGCGGGCAAGGTGAGTCCGCTGTCCGACACCGGCAAGGTCTCAAAACTGAGGATCACCAGCCGCAGCATCACCAGATGACCATCCAGCGCCAGAAACACCAGGGTCGCCAGCATCAGATAGAACTGGCCCACCACGGGGGCCGACTGGCCATTCATCGGATCCACCAGTGTGGCAAAGCCGAGGCTGGTTTGCATGGCGATGACCTGACCGGCCATCACGAAGCTCTCCATCAGAAACTGGGTCATCAGACCGAGGGCAATACCGATCAGCAGCTGCTGGCCCAATACCAGAAAACTGCCAGCAGAGAAGAGCTCGATAGGGGGCATTTTCGGGAGCAACGGGGCGATCAGAAAGGTGATGGCCAAAGCCAGCCCCATCCGTACCCGCGCAGGAGCGAGGCGGCTGCCAAACACCGCCATCACCATCAGCAGACTGCTCACCCGCGCCAGCGGCCAGAGGATGGAAGACAACCACTCCATGATCAGAGCGGTTGTGTAGGTCATCCCACCACCTCGGGGATTTGGTTGACCATCAGCACGAAGAAGTCCATCAGACTCTGCAAGCCCCAGTGAGCGCCCGCCCCCAGCGCAAATAGCGTCACGATGAGACGGGGCAGAAAGCTCAGGGTCTGTTCGTTGATGGAGGTCGCGGCCTGAAAGATGGCAACGACCAAGCCAATCATCAGGCTGGGCAGGATCACGGCGCACACCATGATGGTCACCAGCCAGAGCGCCTCACGAAAGACGTCGACAAAGGTTTCAGGACTCATGTTCGGGCTCCTTGCGCTCGACCGGCTAACCGGCACCCAGTCCGAAACTGTTGGCCAGCGACCCCAGAATGAGGTTCCAGCCATCCACCATCACAAACAGCATCAGCTTGAAGGGCAGCGAGACGATCATCGGCGAGAGCATCATCATCCCCATCGCCATCAGGATACTGGCGACCACCAGATCGATGACCAGGAACGGCAAGAACAGCATAAAACCAATCTGGAAGGCGGTTTTCAGCTCGCTGGTGACAAAGGCCGGGATCAGCACCCGCAACGGCACATCGGCAGGTTTCTCCACCTGCACGTTGGCGATCTCCATAAAGGTGTTGAGATCCTTGATCCGGGTCTGGGCCAGCATGAACTGGTGGATGGGCAACTCGGCCCGCTCCAGCGCCTCCTTTGCCTGAATGGTCTCGGCCAGATAGGGCTGCAACGCCTCATCATTGATGCGATCCAGCACCGGCGACATGATGAAGAACGACATGAACAGGGCGATGCCGATCAACACCTGGTTGGAGGGGCTCTGTTGCAGACCGATCGCCTGACGCAAGATACCCAGCACCACTATGATGCGGGTAAACGAGGTCATCATGATCACCATGGCCGGCAAGAAGGAGAGCGCGGTCATCAGCGCCAGCACTTGCAGGGTCAGGCTGTACTCCTGAGAGCCATCCCCCATGGTCTTGACGGTCACCGCCGACATGGCGTCCTGTGCCAGCGCGGGCCAGGAGCAGAACAGGGGGATCAGCAGGCCGACCAGCAGCCCTGTTTTCAGCAATAAGCCGTTAGCTTTTTTCATGCTTGCCCATCAATTTGCCAAGCTGCTGGGAAAACGCCTGCGGCTGATTTTCATCCAGCGGCTGTTCCAGTCGATAGAGGAAGTTGACCTGCTGCGGCGTTACGCCGACCAGCAACTGCTGTTCCCCTACCTTGACCACCAGCAGCTTCTCTTTGTAACCCACCGGCAACGAGGCGATGACCCGCATCTGGCCGCCCCCCATGGCGGTCGCCAGCTTGCTCTTCTTGAGCAGAAAGCCCAGCACCAGAATGAGGCCGATCACCATCAGACTGGAGAGCAACCAGGAGCTCAGACTAGGCACGTTGGCAGATGCCGCTGTCTCGGCAAAGGCCGGAACAGGCAGCAATAACAACAGGAGGCGCATCATTTGAGCTTCTTGATCCGTTCAATCTGGCTGATGACGTCGGTCAGGCGAATACCGAACTTGTCGTTCACCACCACCACCTCGCCGTGAGCGATCAGGGTACCGTTGACCAATACGTCCAGCGGCTCGCCTGCAACACGATCCAGCTCCACCACCGAGCCCTGGTTCAGCTGCAACAGGTTGCGGATGCTGATCTGGCTGCGGCCCACCTCCATGGCGATAGTGACCGGAATATCGAGAATGGTGTCGAGCTTGCGACGCTCCTCGGCACTGATGGGGGCATCATCTTTCAACTCTTCCAGCGGGGCTGGCTTGGCTTCCGCCGTCACCTGCTCCTCCAGAGCCGCAGCCCAGGCATCAGCCATCAGATCCTCTTCCTCAGTTCCGCTCATCTTGTTTCCTTATGCTACTTCGTGACCGTTTACCGTAATAAACCGTCAATTATCGCTGTTGATCTTCGATACTGCGCTCGAGCTCTTCCAGCTCGGCCTCGCCATCAATTCGTACCCCGCCCCGGGTCACCAGATGCATCTCCGTCTTGACCCCTTCCGGACGTTTGAGCTTGTCGGTGATCTTGAGCGCCACATTATCCTTGGTGCGGCCCATCTTGGCGTGGAAAGTGGGCAAGTCCTCGACAAAAACCAGCAGATTTTCCGGCATATCGACCGGAATGATATCGCCGGGTCGCAGCTCCATCAGTTCACGCAGGGTGAGTTCGGTCTCCAGCAGCTTGGCCCGCAGCTCCACCTTGACGTCCATGATCTCGTCACGCAGCGCCTTGCTCCAGCGTACGTCGGTATCCCCCTTGTCACTCTGCACACCGGCATCCAGCAGCTCGCGGATCGGCTCCAGCATGGAGTAGGGCATCGCCACGTGGAAGTCGCCGCCGCCACCATCGAGCTCGATGTGGAACGAGCTGACCACGATCACCTCGGTCGGGCTGACGATGTTGGCCATCGCCGGGTTCACCTCGGAGTCGAGATACTCGAAGCCCACGTCCATCACCGGCGCCCAGGCATCCTTGTAATCCTCGAACACCAGTTTGAGCAGCATCTGGATGATCCGCCGCTCGGTCGGGGTGAACTCGCGCCCTTCAATCTTGGCGTGATAACGGCCATCGCCACCGAAGAAGTTCTCCACCAGGATGAAGACCAGCCGGGCCTCCATGGTGATGAGCGCCGTCCCCTTGAGCGGGCGGAAGCGCACCATGTTGAGACTGGTCGGTACAAACAGGGTATGGACATACTCGCCAAACTTGAGCATCTGCACGCCGTTGATGGAGACCTCGGCGGTGCGACGCATCATGTTGAACAGGCTGATCCGCATGTGGCGAGCGAAACGTTCGTTCACCAGCTCCAGCGTCGGCATGCGACCACGGACGATGCGGTCTTGGGAGGAGAAGTCAAACTGGGCTACGCCGGGGTCTCCAGCGCCGCCTATCTCTTCCTCTTCGACATCATCGACACCGTGCAAGAGGGCATCAATTTCGTCCTGACTTAACAGATCGCTCACGCTTCACCTACTGCATTACAAAGCCGGTAAACAGCACTTGTTCGATAACGGGGGAAGAGACCAGGTCCTTGAGCACCCGACGGCACTCTTCCAGTGAATCCTTGCGCAGCTTCTCCTTGCCTTCGAAGGTCATCAGCTGTTCGGCACTGGCTGCACTGAATACCCGCAGCAAGGTGCCTTCAATCAGGGGAATATTCTGTTTGGCCAGCGTCTCGTCGGCAGTACCGCGCACCATCAGCTGGATCTTGATCTGCACCAGTCGATCCCGCTGGGCACCCGCGACGTTAAAGACAAAGGGTCGCGGCATCCCCACATACAGGGAGGGTTGAGGCGCTTCCACCTTGGGCTTGCCCTCTGCGCCCTCCGCCGCTTCAGCGGGCGGTTTTTCCGAACCGGAGAGCATCAGGAAGGCGCCAACACCACCACCGCCCAGCAAAATTACCGCCAGGGCAATGATAATGATCAGCTTCTTTTTCTTGCCCGCAGCCGGGTCTTTTAGCGTCAACTCGTTATCGTCAGCCATCCCTTGTCCACCCTAGTCTCAAACTTGTTCGATATCATAAACTTACTCGGGATTGCATCAAGCATAGAAATCAATTCCGGAACCGTTTGTCGATTCCACCAGCAAACTGAGGTTGGCAGTGGTGGGTTCCCCCTCAACCAGCCCGTTACCGGCATGTGACTGACCGCCACTCTGACCCTGCTGCCCCTGCCCGTTAAAGGTGGGCTGGCCCTGTTGCTGCTGTTGTTGCGACTGCTGCTGCACCTGCGTCTGACCAAGCTGGATCCCCTGCCCTGCCAGCATGTCACGCAGCCGGGGCATCGCCTGCTCCAGCATCTCGCGGGTCTGTCCATGTTGTACCACGAAATGGACGTTGGCCTGGCTGTCGGCTCCAATCTGGATCTGGATCTTCATCTTGCCAAGGCCGAGGGGGTCGAGCTGAATTTCCGCCTGTTGCAGTTTTTCGGCCAGCATCACGTTGACCTTCTGGTGCAATTCGGCAGGCGCTTCCTGACTGGCCAGTTTCAAATGGGGTAAATTCTGCGGTTCACGGCGCAACGTGCCCTCGGCGGCGGGCGCCCGGCTGTCGGCCACCTGGGGTTGGGGCTGACTGTTCTGGCCATGCTGTACGGTCTGGCTCTGGCTGCTCGATGTCGTAGCGACAAGACTCTTCTCCGCCTCACCGGCCTTCGGTTTCACCTCCAGCTGTACCGCTTTGCGCACCTCGTCGGTGCCCGTCACTTCCATCTGCTTGATACCGGCTGAAATGGTCGACAGCGGCGCTTGCGGCCCCTGAGATTCGGCCTGCGCCAACATCTGCTGCGGCGCCACCATCACCGGTGCGGCAGCGTTATCGGTCTGAGTCGTGGTATTTGACGTCACGCTGCTCTGGGCTGCGGCACTTTGCGCCGTTGTCACCTGCGCCGAACCTTGATTGGCTACTGTGGTAGTGGCTGGCTGCTGGCTTCCCTCGGCGGCACTCTTTTCTGCCCCCTTGCCAGCTGCACCACTGCCCTCTGCGGTGGTGGAAGTGGTTACGGTGCCCGCATCAGGTTGCTTGAGCCCCTCGCTGAATGCCTTGAGCGCAGCCCCCTGAGTCGCGGCTTGCGCCGTCTGTCCCTTGCTGGTCACGGCGCTGCTAGCTGCGGAGTCGGATTTCCTGTCGCCCCCCTCTTTCGCTACGAGTGACTCAGCGGGTTTGGTGGTACTGGCCGACTCATCGACCGGCAGCACCTTGGCCAGCTGGGCCATCCGCTCTGCCCCCGTGAGGGGCTTGGTGTGCTTGCCATCCGCGGGGGTTTCTCCCTTGGCAGAGGCTTTCTCCCCGGACTGCCCATCCGCAGTAGTGGCGGCATCTTCACCTTCAGAGGAGAGAACGGCAGCAGAGGCATCGCCCTGCGCCACCACTCGCGCCGCTGAGGACGATACGGTGGTTTCTGGAGTCGAGTTGGCGGTCGTCGCCAGCGGCGACTGCGCCCCGGTCTGACCGGCAAGCTGGCGGGCGATCCTGGCAGCGGCAGGGGCTGGCTCGCTTTCATCAAGCGCAATGCCCTCCTGCTCACCCTCTTGCGGCAACGGATTGCCGTCTACCGCAGTGGCGCTCTGTTGGGCCACTACAGCCAGCTGGGGAGTCACTAGCGAGGTATCGAGCTTGAGGGAGTCTTGCAGGCGCAGCAGAAAGTCGGTGGCGGGAACCTCTTCAATCTTGCTGTCGGCGTCAGGATCCTGCTCCTTGCTGGCCTCCTCGTTGGGAGAGGCGCTCTCGGTCGCCAAAGATTTGGCTGATCGGACATTGTTATCGCCCTGACTGGCCTCGGCGGCCCCCTGTTCGCTGTTCTGGGCCTTGGCAATCAGGGTGGCGAAATCCCCCTTGCTGTCACTGCCTGCTCCCCCATCGATGCTTTTGCTCTCGACGGAACCGCTCAGAGGCGCTTTGTCCAACCCGTTGGCCGGAGCCGAAGGCGTTTGTGTCAACAGTGTCTGCATCATGATGGGATCCCTGAATTCTGGTGGCCCCCAAAGAGATGGCCGCCGACAATGTCCAGATCAAAGCAAGTTACAGGCCAGATTGATGAAAGCGCCGCAACATGGCGTACTCATCCAGCATCTTCTGCTCCTGACGCTGGGCTTTCTGCTGCTCGCGGCTCGCCTGCTTCTCCAGCAACAGCTCCACCGCCTTGCGCCGCTGCTGGGCCGCCAGCCACTCTTCACGGCGCAGCTCCAGCGCCTGACGCACCTGCAGCACCCCTTCGTACTGCTGGGTCGCCGCCTGTTCGAGCTTGTTGATAAAGGCGTGATACTGGCTGTTTTGCTGGGGCGAAATCCCCTGCAGGCCGCGATCGGTCCACTGCTGGTGATAGATCTGGCGGTACTGGTTGAGGGCATTTTGCTGATCCATGAACAGCTTGAGATCCTGCTGCGCCTTCACCAGCGCCAGCGCACACTGTTGCTCCGCCTCCACCAACCGCTCGGCCAACAATACCAGCCCTCTACTCATCGTCGACCTCTCTGTTACCGACCATCATCAGCGCATCAATGGCATCGCCACCATCTGCAAGGCTTGCAGGCCATCATCGTAGTGAATGACCTCGCGCATCCCCTGCTGCAAGAACTGATCCAGATAGGGTTTTTGAATGATGGCGCGGTCGATGCGCGGATCGGAGCCCTGACTGTAGGCGCCGATGGTGATGAGATCCCGGTTCTGCTGATAGAGGGAGTAGAACTGCTTGAGGGTGCGCGCCAGATCCATATGTTCCGGCGAGGTCACCATGGGCATGACCCGGCTGATGGACTTCTCGATATCGATGGCCGGATAGTGGCCCGCATCGGCCAGCTCGCGCGACAGCACTATGTGGCCATCGAGGATCGCCCGCGCCGCATCGGCAATGGGATCTTGCAGGTCATCCCCCTCGGTCAGGACGGTGAAGAAGGCGGTGATGGAGCCCTGGCCGTCACTGCCGTTACCCGCCCGCTCCACCAGCGCCGGTAATTTGGCAAATACCGACGGTGGATAACCCTTGGTCGCTGGCGGCTCGCCCACCGCCAGTGCGATTTCACGCTGGGCCTGGGCGTAACGGGTCAGTGAATCCATCAAGAGCAGCACGTTGAGCCCCTGATCGCGGAAATACTCGGCGATGGCCAGCGCCGTTTCACACCCCTTGAGCCGCATCAGCGGCGAGGCATCGGCGGGAGCCGCCACCACCACGGAGCGGGCACGCCCCTCCTCTCCCAGAATGTCTTCGATAAACTCTTTCACTTCCCGGCCCCGTTCACCGATGAGGCCGACCACCACCACATCCGCCACCGAGCCACGGGTCATCATGCCAAGCAGCACCGATTTACCGACACCGGAACCGGCAAACAGCCCCATCCGCTGGCCCTGACCCACCGTCAGCACGGCGTTGATGGCGCGAACCCCCACGTCCATCGGCTGATGGATCGGGCGGCGAGAGAGCGGGTTGATGCGGTGCTGGGCAAACTGCACGGTCTGGGAGGAGAGAATGGGGCCGAGGCCATCGAGTGGCTGGCCGATGCCGTCGATGACCCGACCAAGCAGGTTCATGCCAACCGGAATGCCGTGCTCTTCGGTGATGGGCACCACCCGGGCACCGGGGATCACCCCCTTGAGCTGTTCGCTCGGCATCAGAAACAGGCGATCGCCGGAGAAGCCCACCACTTCTGCTTCCAGCATGCCGTCCTGGGTATCGATGCGGCAGAGCGCACCGATGGCGGCGCGGCAGCCGATGGCTTCGAGGGTCAGCCCCACCACCCGGGTCAATTTGCCGGCGACCGGCGGTTTGGGGGCGCTGTCGCGTACCTTGTACCCTTGCAACCGGTTCAGTAGCGAGCCGCTCATCTGGCCTCCTGGAAGCTAAAAAGTGCAGCCGGACAGCAACGTCCGGCATCGGTTATGGGCGTGAGTCCGGCGAAGCCGGGTTCTGCGACGCATTGTCCCGCAAGAAGTTGCGCAGCAGCTGATCGATGCGCCCGGAGAGGGTCAGGTCGATGCTGGAGAGCTCGGTCGCCAGTTGCAGATCGCCGGGGGAGAGGGTGGGATCGCTCTGCAATCGCCAGTGGCGCTTGGCGCACTCTTCGGCGCCAAATGCCTGCTCGATGCGTGCGATATCGTCGGGATGCAGCATCAGGGTCACCCCCTGCTCGGCGGCAGGCAGCAAGGCCAGCCCCTCTTTAAGCGCCTCCAGCAGAATGCGGGGGGAGGTCTCCGCTTCGTGACGAATAAGCGCGCGGGCCAGTTGCATCACCAGCGAGACCAACTGCTGCTCCACCGCCTGATCCAGCTCATTGAGCGGATTGGCAAGGCGGGCGGCGAGTCCCTGCCAGTGGGCGATCTCCTGCTCCACCAGCTCGCGGCCCATGGCCAGCCCCTCCTCGCGCCCCTGTTCGAGACCGGCAGAGTGGCCCTGTTGCAATCCTTCCAGCTTGCCCTCTTCCATCCCCTTGGCATAACCGGACTCGCGTCCCTCCGCCATTCCTTCTTCCCAGGCGGCTTGGCGGATCGCTTCGAGCTCTTCGGCGGTGATGCTGGGGGTCGGCTCCTGTTCGGGCTCCGGCTCCACCACCTCCTCTTCCTGCTGATACCAGTCAGGGGCCAGACCGAGGGCATTGGTAGGCGCACCCGGCTCCACCTCGACGGCCATCTCGGGCCAGCCCCAGGTCTCTACCCGGGCATCATCGCCGTCGGGGCGCACATAACCACGCAGTTTGTTGTTCATGCTTTGCGCGGCTCCTCACCACTGCCTGATGCGGGTTTGGCATCGCAATTCGGTTTATGGGCCATGGCTTAGAGGAACTCCTCGCCGCCACCGGCACCCAGCATGATTTCGCCAGCATCCGCCAGACGGCGGGCGATGGAGAGGATCTCTTTCTGGGCCGCTTCCACTTCGGAGACCCGGATCGGCCCCATGGCCTCCAGATCGTCCGCCAGCATTTCGGCCGCCCGTTTGGACATGTTCTTGAAGATCTTCTCGCGCATCTGATCGTCGGAGCCCTTGAGGGCGCGTTGCAGCAGATCCCCCGGCACTTCCCGCAGCATGGTCTGGATGCCGCGATCGTCCACATCGATGAGGTTTTCGAACACGAACATCAAATCCTGGATCTGCTGGCTCATCTCTTCGTCCGACTCGCGGATGGAGTCCATCAGCTGGCCTTCGATGTTGGTATCCAGGTAGTTCATGATGTTGGCGGCTGCCTTCAGGCCGCCCATCTTGGCTGCCTGGGCACCGGCCGCACCGGCGAACTGTTTCTCCATGATGTCGTTCAACTCTTGCAGTGCCGCCGGTTGTACCTCTTCGAGGTTGGCGATACGCATCACCAGATCGAGGCGCACCTGCTCCGGGAACTGGCTCAGGATCTCGGCGGACTGCTCCGGCTCCAGATAGGAGAGCACTATGGTCTGGATCTGCGGGTGTTCGTTCTGGATGATGCTGGCCACCTGACGGGCATCCATCCACTTGAGCGAATCGAGGCCGCGGGCACCGGAACCGAGAATGATCTGGTCCACCAGGTTGCTCGCCTTGTCCTCGCCAAGGGCCGCCACCAACGCCTTGCGCACGAAGTCTTCGCTGCCGATACCGATGTTGGTGTACTTCTGGATATCGTCGATGAATTGACGGTGCACCGCCGCCACCCGATCGTGACTGAAGTCGGACATGGAGGCCATCGACATACCGAGCCGCTGCACCTGCTTGGGCTCGAGATGACGGAAGATCTGGGCGGCATCCTCTTCATTGAGGCTCAGCATCAGCACCGCAGCCATCTCCATCCCCGACATCTGGTCGAGGATCTGGCGCTGACTGTCGGTGATGTCATTGCCGGTAACCTGGCTCTTCTTTTCTTCAGGCATCTTTGTTCGTTACCCATTCTTTAATGACCTGAGCGGCCAGATCCGGCTCGTTCGCTACCAGCGCACGGACCGCCTTGAGCAAGTCTTCGTCACGGTGCAGATCAGGCAGCTTGAGCTGACCATCGCGTACACCGAATACCTGATCGTTCTCCACCTGGGCTGACAGCAGGCTCAACTCGTCATCGCCACCCAGTACGGTGTGGTTGTCAAAATCCAGTTCCCCTTCCGGTTTGGCATCCGGATAGAGCAGTCGCTTGAGCATGGGACGAACCACCGTCACGATCAAGACGATGATCACCAGTACCGAGGCGGCGATGCGCACCGCACGCCAGAACCAGGGCTGATCATAAATCGGCAAGTCGGCAACGGTTTCCAGCTCGGGACGATTGAACGGAATGGCGACCACCTCAAGGGTATCACCACGGGTCACATCAAAGCCAAGACCGCCGCTCAGCAGACGACGCAGGGTATCGATCTCTGCCTGACTGCGCGCTTCGCGGGTCACGGCCCCGTCGGCACCGGGCACTGATTTATAGTCTACCGCGACCGAGACGGTCATGCGGCGAATGCCGCCCATCTGGCGACGGGTATGGCTGACGGTGGTATCCAGTTCAAAGTTGCGGGTCGCCTCTTTGCGGGAACGGCCGGAAGAAGCTGCCCCTGCACCATCGCCACCGGTGGCCTGCTCGGGAATGTTGGACGCCGCTGGCGGCTGGTTGGAGAGGGCACCCGGCACGCCACCGCTGCTGCCATTGGCGCTGTTCTCTTCCATGGTCATTTCGGAGCGCACCGCAGGCAGGTCGGGGTTGTAAGTCTTGCGAGTCTGCTCCTGCTGGGAGAAGTCGAGGGAGAGATCCACTTCCGCCGTATAGTTGTCGGCACCCAGCACCGGGATCAGGATGGCGTCAATTTTTTGTTTGTACTCCAGCTCCTGCTTCTGCTGCATGGCAAACTCTTTGCGAGTCTGGGCAGAGACCGGGTCTTGCGAGCCGGAGTTGAGCAGGCGACCGTTCTGGTCGGTGACGGTCACGCGGGTCGGTTCGAGGCCATGAACGGCAGAGGCCACCATGTCGACGATGGAGTCCACCTCTCCCTGCCCCAGCGCCGCCCCTTTCAGGTTGAGCACCACGGTGGCACTGGGTTTGCGTTCGTTGCGGGCGAAGACGTTGTCTTTGGGGATGGCCAGCAGCACCTGGGCCTTGGCCACATTCTGGAACTGCTCGATGGCGCTCGCCAGCTGGCGCTCGCGGCTCAGCTTCAGACGTTCACTCTCCATCCGCTGGCTGACGCCGAAACTGGAATCTTTCAGCAGGATATCTTCACCACCGATGTTGCTATCGGTGGCATTGGCAAGACCGGCACGGGTCAGGGCCAGCTGGATAGTGGGGTAGCTTTCGGCGTTGACCAGCACGCTCTTGCCATCCACCTCATAGGGGATCTTCTGCTGATCGAGGAAGTCGAGGGTCTTGACCAGCTCCTGGGTGGTGTAGGTGCCGAGGGGACGCATGTCCGGCTCCTTGCCCCACAGCAGGATAAACACCGCGATGGCCAGACAGATGGCAAGCCCCAGGATCAGGGTGATTTGTCGCAGTACATCGGTATTGGACAGGAATCCCAGCGCCGAACTCTTCTGCTCATTTTCATCGAGGGCGGCGGTGCCCTCATCGTTTATCAGCAGATCGCCGTTTTGGTCAGTAGCCACGATTTATGTCCTTATTGCTGACATGTTCATGATGTTCAGTCGTCATGGTTTATTGGCGTCGCTTATACCGGCATGTTCATGATGGTCTTGTAGGCATCGACCATCTTGTTGCGCACCTGTACCGTGGCTTCAAAGGCGATGGACGATTTTTGGCCCGCGATCATCACCTCGGCCAGATCCACCGACTTGTCGCCCATATCGAAACGGGTGCGCAGATCATTGGCGGCGCCTTGCAGCTCGTTGACGTTGCCAAGCGCCTGTTGCAGCAGCAGACCAAAGTCGGAGGTTACCTGACGACCGGGTTGTGCCAGCGGCGTTGCGCCTGCTTCGATCTTGAGCGCCTGCATCTCTTGCATCAGGCTGCTTGCACTTATTTCCATTTTCCATCCCCAGACAATTCATTGACGCTGACTGGCTTAAAGCAATAAAAGTGCCAATCAGGAAAAATACTCTCAAGCCAGGGGAATAGGGTATTCGCAGACCTCGGATGAGGAGCCCGTACCACTCACGGACGCGGTACGCCATCCTCACCAAATAACAGCCTCAGATAGCTAAGATGCAGATCGTAATGTTCTCCGGCGGGTAGTTTGACCAGCACTTCATCGTGAAGGTAACCCGCACGGCTCACTGCCCGCTCGGGCGAGATCAATCCCTCTGCCACCAGCCTGGCGACAATCGCCTGCGCCAGGGCCATCGTCGCCTCATCGGCCTGCCC
>OEQO01000101.1_pt1 | contig 21146 bp, 18 predicted proteins | sample 1539751 | NCBI WGS metagenome assembly OEQO01 (sample SAMEA3891237, study PRJEB23780) | metagenome | biome: terrestrial biome; feature: animal house; material: water of meat washing | place: Italy | collected 2015-05-12 | reverse complement strand
CGAGGCCGAAGCCTCGCTTACTTAGCCATTAAGGCTTTTTGCAACCATTAATTTTTGTGCTGAAAATAGCAGCAGATGTCGCTTGAGTATAAACAACAGAACAGCTGTTACCGGCCCCATTGTCAGGAACGAAAGTGCCATCAGCACCTGATGTACTCCAGCCTTCCAAAGTTACAGCTGCTGAAATGGTTGCAGCAGTGGGATAGCCATAAATTACCTCAACGCCGCTCAGACCAGTAAGAGGGGTTGCAGATGATGCAGCTTCCTTACCTTCCAATGCAGCTTTGCTATACACCAAATTAGCAGAGCTTTGCAGTGCAGCCTGCACGCCTTGAGCTGCAGAATAACGAGCATCATCCTGCAGATTCAGGAACTTGGGTGCAGCGGTGACCGCCAGAATACCCAGAATGATGATCACGATAACCAGTTCGATCAGGGTAAAACCCGCCTGTTTTTTCATTTCACTTTCCTCTGTTAATTAATATTGGTGGTCACCTGACCGGATGCCGGACGGTAACTGAAACTCATAAATGCATCAGTCTTGCCTTGCGGATCCTGATACTTGCCATCACTGCCCTTACTCAAACTATTGACCAGATAGTAGCGGCAGACCGAATCAAGCCCGCTACCGCTCACGGTGGCATAGTATTTCAGGTCATTCCCGCTACCACGCACTTCATTGAAGGTGGCCGTAGCCTTGGGCGGGTTTTGCAGCAGCCCCTCCCAAATATTGAGACAACGTTCGGCTGTCAGATTGGCCGGATCCACATCGGGATTACCGCTTGCAACGGTATCCATGGGATAGCCGGGCGACAGCTCGCCGTTGCTGATCTGGCTGTCAGTCGGGGTAGTCAGATAGAAGCGGCTGCCGTCATAGAGCACGGTATTGAGGCTGTCCTGTTTGGCGCGACCTTCCGCCTCCCATTGCGCCCGCACCAGCGAAACGCCGGTAGCAAAACCGCCAGAGACCCCTTCCACGCTGGCCTTTTTCGCTTCGTCAGTCACATCGAGAAAGCGTGGCAGCGCAGTCACCGCCAGGATCCCCAGGATCACGATAACGATCACCAGCTCAATGAGGGAGAAGCCAGCGGCCCGTCTCATCATCCCGTTTTCCGGCATTGTTGGTGCCATTGGTTTCATTGTCATGCTCCCTCCGTAATGCCCCGCATTATTTCATGCAGGCCCAAAAAAATCATGTAGTTGGGTCATATGATTAGCTTCATTCAAGGCTTTTTCATCACCCGCCCGTCAGAAAACTGATAAATCAGCCAATAACCATCCCACCCCATCTCGCAACCACTGCCATCGGGGCGGGCCAGAACCTGCAGGGGAGGCATGCCACCCTCCGTCTCACCCACCAGTGCCAACCACAACTGGCGGCAATTTTCCGAAGGGGATTGCAGCGGCACCAGCCCGAGTGGCCAACCACGCTCATCAAATTGCCAACCCTGACCCGCACTATGCAAGGTGTCGGGACGTCGCTCGTCGAGCCAGAGACCGTGCAAACGCTGTGCCCGCTCGGCAAATTGCTCTCCCAGCAGAGTGAGCGCCAGTTGCTGCGCCTCTTCCCGATGGACCTGATAGCTGCGCACCAGGGTGGCGACGATCACCATCAGCAGGATCACCACGGCGATCCGCCGATATCCGGTCAGCCAGCGATCATCCTGCTGCGTCTGTCTGCTCATCCCGTCCTCGACTCCACCGCGCTCTTGCCTCTTACGATGCTCATAGTGCCCCGCCAATCAGGCGGTTACTTGCCTCTTACGGCTCCCATCACGTCCCACCACTCAGACGTGAAGATATCCAGTTCCAGCAAGATTACTTGCCGCGAACCGCGCGCATCATGTCCCACATCGGCGTGAAGATACCGAGCGCCAGGATCAACACCATTACTGCCACGATCCCGATCAGGATCGGCTCGATACGGGCGGTAAGGCTCTTGAGGTCATAATCCACCTCCCGCTCGTAATACTCGGCCGCTTCGTGCAGCAGGTCATCGACCTGACCGGTCTCCTCCCCCACGGCGATCATCTGCATCACCAGCGGGGTAAACAGGCCGCTGCTGCCAGCGGTGCGCAGCAGGCTCTCGCCCCGCTCGATACCGGCGCGCATATCCCGCACCCGCCCCGCCATATAAGCGTTATCCACCGCATCGGCCACCAGGGTCAGCGCCGTGTTCAGCGGCACCCCCGCCTTGAGCATCATGGAAAAACTGCGAGCAAAACGGGCCAGCAGGGAGCGCTCTATGATGGTGCCGACGATCGGCAACTTGAGCTGCCAACGGTGCCAGGTCAGCTTGCCCTTGGGTGTAGCGACCCAGCGGCGCCAGCCAAACACCATCCCCGCCAGAATGGCGAGCAGCAGCCACCAGTAGTGGACAAAAAAGTGCGAGGTGGCGAGCAGAATGCGGGTCGCCAGCGGCAACTCCACCCCGAATTTGGCGAACATGCCGGCAAACACCGGGATCACCATGATATTGAGGATCACCATGGCGATACCGATGGCGATCATCACGAAGCTGGGGTAGCGCATCGCGGTCTTGATCCGCTTGCGGGTCTCCAGCTCCAGCTCGAAATAGGTGGCGAGCTGCAAAAAGGCCTCTTCCAGCTGACCGGTGTTCTCACCCACATGGATGATGGCGACGAACAGGCTGCTGAATACCTTGGGGTGCGCCTGCATCGAGCTGGAGAGCGGCCGACCGTTGCCGAGATCTTCCCCCAGCGAATGAAGCGCCCGCTTGAGCGGCTTGCTGTGGGTGCTCTCTTCCAGCCCGGAGATGGCGCGCAGGATCGGGATCCCGGCCCGGGTCAGGGCATACATCTGGCGGCTGAAGATCACCAGCTCGTCCAGCTTGACGCCCCCTTCCAGCAACAGCGACCAGTCGATGGCGGCGGATTTGGCCTTGCCCGGTTTGAGCTCGGTGGGCATCACCCCGCGGCGCATCAGCTGCTCGGCGGCAGCCATCTCGTTGGCCGCTTCGACCACGCCACTGGTGGCGTTGCCCTGGCTGTCACGCCCCTTGTAGGCAAAGTTAGCCATCGCTTACCCCAAATCCTCGGCCAGTCGCAGCACCTCATCCACCGAGGTGATCCCCTGCCGGGCATAATCGAGGGCGGTGAGGGCCAGCGGCCGGTAGTGTTCGTGTTGACGGGCCGCCTTGGCGAACCCTTCCGCATCGTTGCGGCGCAGGGCATCCATCATCGGCTGATCCAGCTCCAGCAGCTCGTAGACCCCGATCCGGCCGGAATAACCGGTAAAGTTGCAGCTCTGGCAACCCCGTCCCTTGTGATAGGTGTGCTGGCCGGGCGCCTCGCCGGAGAGCACGGTGAGCCAGGTGGCCTGCCCTTCGTCAGGCGCCTTCTCCTCGACGCAGTGCTCGCATACCCGCCGCACCAGCCGCTGGGCGACCACCGCCCGCAGGGCGCTCGCCACCAGATAGCCGGGCGCCCCCATGTCGATAAGGCGCAAGGCACTGGTCACCGCATCGTTGGTGTGCAGGGTGGTCAGCACCAGGTGACCTGTGATGGCGCCACGCAAGCCGATCTCCACCGTCTCGTTGTCCCGCATCTCACCCACCAGCAGGATGTCCGGATCCTGACGCAGGGTGGAGCGCAGCACGTTGGAGAAGGTGAGGCCGATCTTGGGGTTGACCTGCACCTGATTGACGCGGGAGAGACGATATTCCACCGGGTCTTCTACCGTGATGATCTTGTTGCTGGACTGGTTGAGCTCGGAGAGCGCGCCATAGAGGGTGGTGGTCTTGCCGCTACCAGTCGGGCCAGTCACCAGGATCATGCCGTGCGGGCGTTTGAGCTGACGGCGGAAACGGGTCAGGATCTCCGGCGGCATGCCGGTCTCGGTCAGCGACAGGATGCCGGAGGATTGATCCAGCAGACGCATCACCACCGACTCGCCATATTGCACCGGCATGGTGGACATCCGCACATCCACATCGCGGCCGCGCACCTTCATGTTGAAACGGCCATCCTGCGGCAAGCGCTTCTCGGAGATATCGAGCCCCGCCACCAGCTTGAGACGCAGCACCAGCGCCTGGGCGATGCGCACCTCGTTGAGGATGTTCTCGTGGAGGATGCCGTCGATCCGCTGGCGAATGCGCAGCACCTTTTCGTCCGGCTCGATGTGGATATCCGACGCCCCCACCTGCACCGCATCCTCGAACAGGGAGCGCAGCAGCTTGGCCACCGTCGCCTCCCCCTCGTCATTGGCCCCCAGATTGCTGGAGCCCAGCTCGAAGCCGGAGTCCTGATACTCCTCCTGCAGCTGTTCGGCGAAACTCTCAATCTCGCGGGTACGGCGATAGAGGCGGTCGAAATACTCCAGCAGCTGCCCTTCCCTCGCCACCGCCAGCACCATGATGCGCGGGCTGAGCAGGGCGGCGATGGCATCCAGTGCGCTCAGATCCGCAGGATCCGACATCGCCACCGTCACCTTGTTGTCGGTGAGATTGACCGCCAGCGCCCGATAACGGCGCGCCTGCACTTCGGGCAGCAGCGGCACCGCGGCGGCGTCGATGGTGAGGTTGTTGAGATCGAAGAAGGGCACATCCAGCTGGCGGGCGAGGAACTGCAACAGCTGCACCTCGCTGATAAAGCCGAGGTCGATCAGGGTGGTGCCCAGCTTGCGGCCAGTCTGACGCTGCTGTTGCAAGGCAAGCTGTAACTGATCATCAGAGATGATCTGCTCTTGTACCAGCAGGTCGCCGAGGCGCATTTTCAGTCTGGGTTGTGCCATGTTTGCTCCGATCTCTGTTACTTCACACCCGTTGCCGCATCCGATTAGGCTTAGCTAATCGAACCTGCTGTTTATCAAGGGGTTAGTTGGCCAATTCGTTGTTCCAGCCAGTTGGTCGACGCCTCGCCGAGGTTGCCGTGCAGCAGGGCGTTGCGATAGGCATCGAGCGCCCGCTGGCTGTGACCCTGACCATCCTCGGCCACGCCGAGGCCAAGCCACCAGCGGCCCTGATCCGGCTGCTGGCGCAGCAGCTTCACATAGAGCGCCGCCGCATCGGCATTCTGACCCAGCTCCTGGGTCAGCCCGGCCCAGGTGGCGTAGTAGTCCATGTTGCTGGCGAGATCCGGCTGATAACCGGACAACCAGCCAAGCGCCTGCTGCTGCTGCCCCTCGCTGATGGCAAGACGGGCCAGCAGCAGACGAAAATCGGCCTGCTGGGGATCGAGCCGGATCCCCTCCTCCAGCAGCTGACGCGCCTCGGTCAGGCGGCCCTCGCCGTAGAGCAAACCGGCCAGCTGCTCGCGCGCCCCCTGGTTGTAGGGGTCGTGGGCCAGCACGTCGTAATAGTTGTCCTGCGCATCCCGCAGGCTTCCCTTGGCCATGGCGGTGGTCGCCTTGCGCTCCGCCAGTGCCGCCAGCTCCTTGGCCGACAGCTCCACCGTCTCGATCTTCAATACGCTCGGTTTGCGCGGCGCGCTGGCGACGGCCTGCTGCTCTGCCGCCAGTTCGGCGTAAAGCTCGGGCTGCAGCTCTTCATCGGTCGGCTCCGACTCGTCAACATCGCTGGAGGCATCAAAGGGCGCACCGTCGGCCGTGTCGCCCGAGTCACCTTCTCCGGCCTCGTCGTTCACTTCATCCTGACTTGGCAGCGGCAGCGCGGCCGCCACCTCGACCGGCTCGGGCTGGCTGACTGGCGCGGCGGCCCTTGTCACCACATCGGGAGTCACCGCATCAGGGGCGACCGCTTCGCTGGTAGCCGTGACGGTATGGGTCTGCTGCCAGTAGATCCAGGTTCGCCAACCGAGGATCCCCAGTGCCAGACCGCAGATCAGGGTCAGCAGCAACATCCACCATCCCTGCTGGCGCGCAGGGGCAATATAGACGGCAGCACCTTCGGATCCTTGCTGGCGCCGGTCCAGATCTTTCAGCATCTGGTTGATAACGCTCATGGCCAGACTCCATAAGCCAGGGCGCACCCCAGCAACAGTAACAGGGGCCACCAGCGCCGTGGCGCAAAGCGGCTGGCATCGTCGGTATCGCGAATGGCGAGCCGCACCAGACGGCTATCGATCTGGCGCACACCCTGACCATAGGCCAGCATCAGGCACTTCTGCGCCAGGATATTGATAAGTCTCGGGATCCCTCGCGATGCGCGCCACAACAGGCGCATGGCGCGACCTGCAAACAGCGGTGCCCCGCGGTAACCGGAGACCTGCAATCTGTGCTCCAGATAGGCGCGGGTCTCGTCAAAACGCAGCGGCCGCAGGCAGTAGGAGAAGCCAATCCGCTGGCGCAGTTGGCGCAGATGCGGCTTGGCCAGTCTGGCATCCAGCTCCGGCTGGCCGAACAGCACGATCTGCAGCAGCTTGCTCGATTCGGTCTCGAGATTGCCGAACAGGCGGATCGCCTCCAGCGTCTCGTCCGGCAGCGCTTGCGCCTCGTCGATCAGCACCACCACCCGACTGCCCTGCTGGTGCAGGCTGATCAGGTGACGATGGATACGATCGGTCAGATCCAGCTCGCTCTGATCCCGTACCGCCAACCCCAGCTCCAGCGCCAGCGCGATGCGCAGCTCGGCCGGAGTGAGATGGGGATTGGGCAACCAGGCAAGCCGCACCGGACGCGCTTCCGAACCCAGCTCGCTGAGCAGCTTGCGGCAGAGCAGGGTCTTGCCGGTACCCACCTCGCCGGTCACCTTGATAAAGCCCTCCCCCTGCGCCAGCGCCCAGTTGAGCACCTGCAGCGCCTCTTCGTGAGGCGGCAGGCCGTAGTAGAAGCCGGTATTGGGGGTGAGGCCAAACGGCGCCTCCTGCAGGCCGAAGTGGGTCAGGTACATGAGACCTCACCTGCCACGGCAAGCAAGCAGCCTGTGCTGGCAAGGCAGCACAGGCCGTTCGGGATAAGGGTGACCGCATCTGGTGTCATGGGTCAGCCCTTGGCCGGATACCACTTGTCGAGCAGCTCGGAGGAGCGTTGCAGCTCGTTTTGCCAGGTGTCTTTCTCCACCACGGTCGGTTTGAGCATGATCACCAGCTCCACCTTCTTGGTACTCTCGCGGCGGTTGGTAAAGGCTTCGCCCACCCAGGGAATATCCCCCAGCAGCGGCACCTTGCTGACGATCTCCTGCTTGTCGGTCTTCATCAGACCGCCGATGACGATGATGTCGCCGTTATTGGCCTGCACCACGGTATCGGACTCGCGGATCGAGCTCTTGGCGAGCGGCAGTTGCAACTTGCCACCCGAGGTACCCATGTCGATCACCTTGTTTTGCTCTTCGGTATCGATAACCGAGGGGTGGATATGCAGCAGCACCCGACCCTCTTCATCGATCTGCGGCGTCACATCCAGCGCAATACCGGAGAAGAAGGGGGTCAGCTCCACATTGGGGGTCACGATAGGTTCGGCCGTGCCGGTCGAGGTCACGGTGGTGGTCGAGGCGTTGGTGACGAAGTACTCGTCTGTGCCCACCTTGATCACCGCCTTCTGGTTGTTGGTCGCGGTGACACGCGGGCTGGAGAGGGTATTCACATCCCCCTGAGTCTTGAGCAAGTTGACCGCCACGTTGAAGTTGCCATCAGAGATCTTGAAACCGGCGCCGCCACCCAGCGCACTGAAGATCTGGTTGGGGGTGGTAGGTAACTGGGAATTAGCCGCTGAGCCGCCGCCGGTGATCCCCTTGTTGCCATCCCAGCTGGCGGAGAGACCGCTCCAGTCCACCCCCTGCTCATACCCTTCGTTGAGGGCGACTTCGATGATCCGCGCCTCCAGCACCACCTGCCGCTTGAGGTGACTATCGGATTGATTCAGGAATTCACGCACCGCCTTGAGCTCTTTCGGGTAGGCGCGAATGGTGACCAGACCCGCCTGCGGGCTGGTGATCACGGCGCGACCATCACCACTGCCGATCAGGGTCTGCAGAGAGTCGCGCAGATCGGTCCAGTAGTCGCTGTTGGTATCGGTCTCGATACGGGTGCCATTGCTGCTGTTGCCGTTCGAGTTGTTGCCGGAGGAGTTATTGGTGCTGTTGTTGTTCGATGCACTGTCAAAACTGCTGTCGCTGCTGTTATTGCTGTCATTGGCCGTCACCCCGCCGGTGCTGACCGAGGTGCGGGAGAGGCCACGACGGGACATCATCAGGTAGTTGACCGGGATGGTTTCGGTGCGCAGACCCGCCGGATAGATATGGAAGACATTGCCCTTGCGCTGCACGTCGAAGCCGTACATGTCGCCCACCACCGCCAGCACTTCCGGCAGGGTCACATCTTTCAGCTCGACGGAGACCAGCCCGGCCACCCCGGGGTGCACCGCCACGCTGTAGCGGGAGCCCTTGAACAGGGAACCGAAAAACTCCACCGCCTCCACGTCGTGAGCCGCGATACGCAGCCGCTTCTCCGGCATGCCGACCGGCATCTGCGGCCGGTTCAGCTGCAGCAATTCACTTTGCACCGATTTGGGCAAGGCGGTCAGCGGGGCAGCCTGCTTCTGCTGGTCGTTCATGGCCTGCTTGAGCGCATCCTTGGCCTGGGTCGGCTCGGGGTGCTGATACGTGGTACAGCCTGCGGCCATCATGGCCACGGTGATCAGACAGAGACGGTGTTTTTTCATGTAATTAGGGCACCCTGACTTGCAATTAAACTCGATAAAGCCGGCTCACCTGCCAACGGGCAGCTGCGACTCAAACCCGGATCTTGCTGGCAAACAGTGTTACCGCATGGCGTTTTCCCGCCTTTTCCAGCACCACGGCATCGGCATTGATGGCCACCAGCGTATAGCCGTCCACCTGTTGTCCGACCCGATAACTCTTGCCATTGAGTACCGCCAGTGCCGGGCCATTGCCCAGCACGACACTCTGCAGCTTCGGCAAACCGGCGCTGCTCTCGCCGGTCGCACGGGCGCCAACCGCCACATCCGCCAGCGGCGCGGTGGGATCCTGCAATACCTCGACCTGCTCCGCCTGTACCAGCAAGCTGAACAGGCAACAGCACAACGCAAACACTCTAGCCACGGATAAACTCCTTGCTGGTACTCAGGGTGTAGATCTCCATCTCCACCACCGCGCCGGGATAGGCTTTGACCTGATAGTCGAACTGCTTCCAGTAGAAGTGGCGCGGCAAGGCTTCCAGCGCTTTAAGATATTGATACACATCGAAATAGCCGCCTTCAAGCTGAAGCCGGATACCATGCTTGTAGAGATTGACCTTCTGCTCCCCCGCCATCAGCGGGGTCGGCTCCAGCGAACTGAGCGCCAGCATATGGAGATTGGCGGAGCGGGAGAGCAGCGCCTCCAGCACCAGCGGCATCTCGTGCGCCGGGATCAGATCGACGGTCTGGGCCTTCAGCTCACCGTCGATCCGGGCCAGATCTGCTTCCACTTGCGCCAACTGGTCACGCACTCCCTGATTGGGATCCCGCTTGAGCCGGGCCTGTTTGCCGAGGTTTTCCAGCTCCATGATCTCGAGGTCGCGCTCGGCGGCGCTCAGGGCCATGCGATCCTGCTGCAGGCGGACATCGGCGCCCTCGAGCCAGCCGTAAATGCCAGCCGCCCCCAGCAGTACCAGACCGGTCAGCAGGATCAACACCCGCTCCCGCTGGCTCAACACGGCGATACGCTGGCCCCATGCCTGCCATTGTGCTTTCAGGTTCATCAGGGTTTCTCCCGCGCAATGCCGCTCAACTGGAAGGTCAGGCGACCCTCCTTGTCACGACTCAGGGTCAGTTCACCAAACTCCTTGCCCACCAGACTCGGGGTCTGCTTGAAGCGGTTGACCCAGGCCGGCACATCCTGACTGCGGCCAGCAAAGCCGGAGAGGTTGATCCGCCCTTCGTTGATCTCGATGCGCTGCAACGAGAGGTTGCTGTTGCGAATGCGGGAGAGATCCGCCATCACGCTGGCGTAGCCCTGGGATTTTTGCAGGGTCAGGCTGCCCAGCTGGCGCATCAGCCCCTGCTTGGCCGTCAGTTCATCCTGCTTGTTGACCAGTTGCTGTTGCAATCGGGGATCTGCCTGATGGCGCGCCAACTCGGCATCGAGCCGTTGCGCCTCGCTGCGCTTGAGCTCCAGCTCGGCATGACGCTGTGCCAGTGCCCGGCTGACCTGTTGCTGCTGCCAGCCGTAACCGACGCCCACCAACAGCATCAGCAGCAGCGCAAAGCCCCATACCAGCGCCATCTGATTGAGGCTGGCCCACTGCCGCTTGGGGCGAAACTCGGCGCCATAGAGGTTTATCTGACGTTTCATCACGCATCCTCCCCGATGGCGGCGGCATAGGCCGAGAGGTATTCGACGCCGGCCAGGACCGCCTTGTTGGCCATGGCGGAGACGGCAAAGCCGAAGGTCTGCTCCATGTGGCGCACCAGGGTACCGATAAAGGGCGAGGCGACGGCAAACTGCATCTGCCCCAGCTCGGGCAATTTCAGCTGGCCCGCCAGATAGTCGAGGGAGCGCTGGATCTCCAGCGCCAGTGAATCGAGCAGCATACTGTCCGGCTCATGTTCGCCAGTCAGGCTGGTGAAACCGCGCAGCTGGCGGGAGAAGCAGAGCCCGCCCTGATGGAAGACCAGCAGTTGCAGATCCTGCCCCTTGGGCTGCCACAGCAGCATGCGCACCACATCATCTGCCTCATAGAGAGAGGTGAGCGCCAGCTCGTCACTGATGATGGATTGCAGGGTGGCGATGCCGTTGATAGCATCGGCCAGCTGTTGCACCCGGCTCTTGGGCAGGCAGATCACATTGATGCGCGGACGACCGGCCGGCGGGGTGGGCAAATCCACATAGTCCATCGCCAGTTGCAGCACGGGTTCGCTGACATAATCCTTGACCGCCCAGGGGAGCGCCCCCGCCATCTCGGCGTCAGGCACGGCAGGCTTGTCGATCTGGATCTGCTGATAAAGGCTGGCGGCGAGGGCCACCCGCACTCTGGACTTGGCCAGACCATGACGGCTGAACAGCTCGTTGATGGCCACCGCCCACTCCTGCGGGCCGTTGATGGTGCGCGTTGCGAAGACGGGGGGATTGCCCACCGCGGCCAGCATGATCCTGTCATTGGCCAGCAAGAGCCCGACCTGGCGGCTTGGCGTCGACCGTCTGAACAGTTGTTTCATGTAAGCCCGCCCATCAATAGTGATTAAATGTATGAAATATTAACATAAACAGCAGATTAGCCTCCAGATTAAAAGACGGACTCACCATTGCAAGCCAGCCTTTCCGCCGAGTCAGAGGGTCAAGCCATCCTCCCTTCCCCCCTGCAACGCCTCCACCACCCGTTGCTGACCCGCTATGGCGTCGAGCTCTGGTGCAAGCGGGATGACCTGATCCATCCGGCCATCTCCGGCAACAAGTGGCGCAAGCTCAAGTACCACCTGCTGCATGCCAAAGAGCACGGCAAACGGCATCTGCTCTCGTTTGGCGGCGCCTACTCCAATCATATCCACGCGCTGGCGGCAGCGGGGTGCCAATCTGGTCTTCGTACTACCGGTATCATACGGGGCGAATATGACGCCGTCAGTAACTCTACCCTGCGGGATGCCCGGCGCTGGGGCATGGATCTCGTTTTTGTCGACCGCCAGAGTTACCGGCGACGGCAGGATCCCGACTGGCTGGCCCAATTCGATGCCCCCGATACCCTGATCGTGCCGGAAGGGGGTAGCAGCCCGCTGGCCATCCCCGGGGTGGCGGAACTGGTCGGCGAAGTGCCCTTCTCGCCGGATCTCTGGGTACTGCCCTGCGCCAGCGGCGGCACTCTGGCGGGCCTGATCGCTGGCAAACGGGATCGGGAGCAGATCCTCGCCATTGCGGTACTGAAAGGAGGCGGCTTTATCGCTGACGAGGTGTGTCGCCTCCATCCCGCGGCTGCCAATATCCCCGGCTGGCGCATCGCGCTCGATCACCACGACGGTGGCTACGCCAAATTCAGCCCGGCCCTCTGGCAGTGGGTAGAGGATTTCAGCGCCGATACCGGCCTGCCGCTGGAGCCCATCTACAGCGGCAAGGCGATGTGGGGGCTGTTTCGCGAGCTGGCGGCGGGCCGCATCGCCCCCGGCAGCAAGATCGTCTTTATCCACACCGGCGGCATGCAGGGGCTGGCCGGGCTGCGGGAGCAGGGGCGGCTGTGAGCCCCACCTGACGGCAACCGCAAACGAGAGAGGGTCGCCCCAAGGCGACCCTCTGTTGTTTATCTCAATCACCAGCCGGTTCCAGCACCAGCCGCTGGGGCTCGGCAAACCAGGGCCCCTGCCCGGCATGCACCCCGAGGTGGCGCAGCATCTTCCACTCGTCGCCACTCTCCACCCCCACCGCCAGCACCCGGGTGCGGGTATTGGCGCAGCCCCCCACCAGACTGCGCACCGCCATCTGGTTGACCTGACGGGCGTGGATCTCCCGCACCAGACTGGGGTGCAGCTTGAGGAAGTTGATCTCGAACTCCTTGATGTACTGGGTGCTCACCACATCCTGACCGGCATGATCGATGGCCAGCTGGCAGCCGAGCATCCGCAGGGAGCGCAGCGGCCGCTTGAGCGCCTCGAAGTGACGGGTCACCTGGGATTCGGAGAGTTGCAGGATCAGCCGCTCGTTGGTGCTGCGCGGCAGCTGGAACAGGGCGAAGAAGAGCCAGCGCTGGAACTCGCGGTTGAGCAGGCTCTGGGCACTGAGGGTCAGGCTGATGGGGCAGCTCTGCTCGGAGCGCTGGCGCAGCAGGGCGAGGGTCTGCTCCGCCACCAGCCGATCCAGTTGCAGCAACAAGCCCACCTTCTCCGCCATCGGCATGAAGATCCCCGCCTGCAGGGCCCGCCCCTGTTCGTCGTGCAGATAGGTGAGCAGCTCCAGCTGCAACACCACCTGCCCCCGATCCTGCTGGACAGGCTGGGTGTAGAATTCGATGCCGTGCTCTTCGAGGCGGCGGCTGATCAGGGTACGCCAGCGCACCGTGCCCTTGCTGCTCTGCTCCTCATCCAGCTGCTTCTCGTAGAGGAACCAGCCGTTGTGCCCCTGCAGACGGGCGCTCTTGAGGGCCAGCTCCGCCTCCTCCTGCACCTTGAGCAGGCTGTCTTCGGCCTGATAGCAGACGGCGCCGAGATAGACCGCCGTGTCGGGATTGATCTCCTGCGGCCAGTGCAGTCGTTGCAGGCTCTTGAGCAGCTGGCTGGCGCTATCCACCATCTCGCTCTCGGACATATTGGGCAGCAGCACCGCAAAGACCTGACCGGCGTAGCGGGCCTGCAGGGCGCCGTTATGCTTGCGCACGAAGGCGCCGATGGTGGCGCTCGCCTCCAGCAGCAGGTCGTGCCCCAACAGCTCGAACTGTTCGGCCTCCAGATCCTCCAGACAGGCGAGATCGATCAGCAGCACGCCGCCGCTCATCACGCTCGCCTCCATGATGGCGCTCTCCAGCCGGTTGTCGAAAAACAGCCGGTTGCCGATGCCGGTCATCTTGTCGACGAAGGCGTTGCTGCGAATGAAGTTGTCGAAGCGGCTGCGCTCCTTGCGGGCATCCGCCAGCTCGGCGAGCAGATGATCGAGGGCCTGACTGGCGGCCACCGGCCACTCTTCGGCGGGGTCGTGGCTCAGCTTGGAGAGTTTGTCATCGAGGATCAGCTGGGCGCGAATGCCCAGCAGTTCGGCACCGCGCAACTGCTGGCGCAGCCAGCGAATGGAGTACCAGAGGCCGAACACCACGATAAAGACGCCGAACGAGATACCGGACATCGCCCTGATGGAGTATTCCGCCTCCTTGAAGGGGCGCTCCAGTTTGAAGTTGGCCTGCATGCCGGCCTGATGGGGCAGCGGGTGGCTGTATGGTTGCAGCAGCTGTTCGTCGACCGGATTGCGCACATCGCGGAACCAGTAGACCCGCTGGTCGTTCTGGCGCACCTCCAGCTCCACCACATGAGCCGCCCGCAACAGGGTGGGCAGCCAGCGACTCATATCCTCCATGTCGTGAGCGACATCGAGCTGCTTGTCGATCACTTCGACCAGCGCATCGACCTTCTTTTGCTGCAACTCCATGCCCAGCTCGCGAAAGCTGAACACCCCGCCAATCAGCACGGTCGCCATGGCCGCGATCACGCACAGGGTGATAAATGAGACAAGCTGTGTTGTGAGTTTCATGCGCCTTTCCGTATGCCCGGCATCATCCATTGGAGCTCATGGTAGCAGCGGCGGAGTCACCATCACTATGGACGGGGATCCCGCTTCTGCAATTTAAGCGGGCAAGCATAACCCAAAGCAGAGGGAGAATACCAAGGATGACGGGCTACAGACGCGGGAAAGGGCGGGATGACAGACAGAAAAATGGTCCCTCAAAGGGGACCAAAAGGAACACTCATATCAAAACTAACACTCTGTGCTACTGACAAAAAACAGATACAGGAGTATTGAACACACGGTGAGTCAAACCGCAGGGCTACTCTAATGCAGTTCGGATAAGCTGGGCAATTGTCATTTATGACAGGTCAGCGATTGAATCTTGCCAAAGTTAATAATAAAAACATTTAAAATCATGTAGTTAAAAAATCAATCAACAAGTGAGACACGTCTGACTCAAATTGATTGCACTAATGCACTATGATGACCCATCCCATTTGTGTCTCATGAAACAGGCAGGTACCCCTTGTTGCGCATCTCATCGGTCTGGATCTCTCTGCTGCTGTTTACCCTGCCCATCGTGGCCAGCCAGTCGCTGGGGTTATGGCTTGCCAAACCGTTGGCCGACTACCTGCTGGAACAGAAAGTGGCCGAGATAAAGCAGGCGCTGGAAGAGCGTCACAAGGAGCTCGATACTGCGCTGACGGAGCAGTTGGCGCAATTTGACTTTGACTGTGGCCCAACGGATATGGCACTGCTGCGCGACCCCCGCTACTACAGCGCCCACATCCGCCTGCAGGGGCTCACACTGGCATCCGGCGCCAGCTGCTCGAGCCTGGGGCCGGGGCTTCCCATTGTCATCACGAGTCATCAAGATGATATCCGGCTCGGCAACTTCGGCTTAACCGCGACACCGGCCAAATTCAATACCGAGCAGGAGCTGGTGGCCTACTACCAATCTGGCGAAAATATCGCCTACTGGGTGCTGGATAACAGCTGGAGCCACCAACTGCTGCAGCACCCCTGTGCCAACTGCTTCTATCTGGAATTCAGTGAGCAGGATCCCGAGGTGACCACCACCTACTTCCCCCGCGGCGACAAGACCATCAAGAGCGAAGAGGGGCGCCGCAGCATGAGCTTCACCGATCCGGCCGTGCTGACCAGACAGACGGTCTGGGCAGGCAAGGCGCTCAATCAATATGCTCTGCAGCAAGTCAGACTTTACGGTCTCTGGGCTGGTACCGTTCTGGGCGTGGTGCTGACAACAGGTTATTGGTTATTGCGCAACTACCGACGCTCTCTCAAGGGGCTACTGCAGGCGGGGCTGGCACGACAACAGTTCATCCCCTTCTACCAGCCCGTGGTGGACAGCCAAAGCGGCCAGGTTGTTGGATTCGAGGCGCTGCTGCGCTGGCAACGGGGCAACGAACTGATCCCGCCCGGCGCCTTTATCGACTATGCGGAAGAGCAGGATCTGATCCTGCCGATGACCAGCCAACTGCTGGAAAAAGTGATCGCGGATTTGCCCCTACTCGCACCCAATCAGTGGGTCAGCGTCAACATAGTGGCCGCCCATCTCGAACAATCACACCTGCACGACTTGCTGCAGCGCCATCAATGGCCCTCTCCTGCCCGGCTCACCTTCGAACTGACCGAGCGCAAGCCCATTATCGACATCGGGGCCGCAAGCAACCAGATCTCCGCCCTGCAGGCAAAGGGTTATCACTTCAAGCTGGATGACTTCGGGACCGGCTACGGCGGCTTTGCCTACTTGCAGAGCCTGGGGATCCGCCAGATCAAGATCGACAAGATGTTCGTCGATACCATAGGCACCGACGACCTCAAGCGCAGCGTGCTGGATGCCACCATCGCCTTTGGCCGGGAATCGGGCATGGAGATGATCGCCGAAGGGGTCGAGAGCCAGTTGCAGGTCGACTATCTGAGCCAGCACGGCGTCTATCTGATCCAGGGCTACTTCTTCGGCAAGCCCATGCCGCTGAAGATACTGACCCACTGGCAACGGGAGTGGCAGTTGCAACACCAGAAGGCCAGCTAACGCAGATATGGCAGGATCTAGCCGCGAAACAGTTTGGTCAGCAGCTCGACATCATCAGGTTGATGCTGGCGGTAGCGCCGTAACCCAGCCTGGCCATCAGGCGGGTAAATCCCCCTACTGGCCTTAGCCCGGCGCCATGGTGAAGTCGAACCGCCTCCTGCCACCCCTTATTTACATTCAGCAACAAAATGATCTGCCCTGACGGGGATAACAACCTTTATCATAAGGAGCCGGTTATTGCGCAACCGATAACCGGGCAGCCTGTTTATGTCATCCGGTCGTCAAGACCCCCAATAGAGAACCATTGCCTATGAAGACAGTTATCCGGCAAGAGATTGCCCTGCCCGTTGGCCTGCTGACCCTGCTCTTTTTCAAGACCCTGGGCAGTGACCTGCTGACAGAGACAACTCCGCTCGGGATCTATCTTCCGGTTTCGGCGGCACTACTGGCCATCGTCACCTGGGCCATCTTCTCGGTGGTGCGCCACTCCGATGCCCTCGCCATCAAGCTGGGCGAGCCCTTCGGCACCCTGATCCTCACCCTCTCGGTCATCTCGCTGGAGGTGGTGATGATCTCCTCGGTGATGCTGACCGGCGAGCCCAACCCCACCATGGCCCGCGATACCATGTTTGCGGTAGTGATGCTGGTGAGTACCGGTCTGGTGGGCTTCACCCTGCTGTTTGGCGGCTGGCGTTACCACACCCAGAGCTTCAATCTGGACGGGGTCAAATCCTATCTGGTGGCCATCATCCCGCTGGCCCTGCTCTGTCTGGTGCTGCCCAACTTCACCCGGGGCGGCACGGTCGGCAGCATGTCGAGCGCCATGTCCTGGATGCTGATCATCATCTCGATCCTGCTCTACGGGGTCTTTTTGCTGATCCAGACCCGCAGCCACAGCCACTTCTTCGTCGACAGCGATCACGAGGATTACGAGGAGCACCACGGCCCGCTGCAGAGCAACGTCTATCACACCATCCTGCTGCTCGCCTACCTGCTGGTGGTGATCCTGCTGGCCAAGACCCTGGCCATCCCCATCAACTACGGGGTGCATGTGATGGAAGCACCCGCCGCACTGGGCGGCTTTATCGTGGCCTGCATCGTGCTGGCCCCCGAAGCAGTCGGCGCCATCAAGGCCGCCTTCAACAACCAGCTGCAGCGGGCAATGAACCTCTACTTCGGCTCGGTGCTGGCCACCATCGCCCTCACCGTGCCTGCCGTGCTCTTTATCGGCTCCATGCTGGATCAGGAGGTGCGCCTCGGCCTCTCCCCCGCCGATATGGTGCTGCTGGTCACGACCTTGATGGTCTGTAAAGTGACCTTCAGCAGCGGCCGCACCAATGTGCTGCACGGCGCCACCCATCTGGTGTTGTTCGTCGTCTATCTGTTCCTGATGTTCGAGCACGAATAACCGCGTTCAACCAACGTCAGAAACGCAAAGACCGCCCGATTGGGCGGTCTTTTATCATCTACTTCCGGATCTCGCGGGCGCCAATGAAGCGGCTTCCCCCTCATCCCCAACCCTTCTCCCGCCAGGGGAGAAGGGGGATCAAGGCTTACAGGCTGGGCAGCACCCCGGCCGGGATCAGATCGTTGTAGCTGGCACGGCCCAGCAGGGCGGCGGCAGCTTCGATATCCGGCGCGAAGTACCTGTCCTTGTCGTAGAAGCTCACCTCTGCCCGCAGTCGTCCCTTGGCCAGCTCGATCAGCTCGGTACTGCGCAGCGGCGCGCGAAAATCCAGTCCTTGCGCTGCCGCCAGCAGTTCCACCGCCAGAATGCCGCGGGTGTTCTCGGCCATGTCCGCCAGACGGCGACCGGCGAAGGTCGCCATGGAGACGTGATCCTCCTGATTGGCGGAGGTGGGCAGGCTGTCCACCGAGGCGGGATGGGCCAGGGTCTTGTTCTCGGAGGCGAGCGCCGCCGAGGTGACCTGAGCGATCATAAAGCCGGAGTTGACCCCGCCGTTGTTGACCAGAAACGCCGGCAGACCGGACATCCGCGAGTCGATCAGCAGCGCCATGCGCCGCTCGGACAGCGACCCTATCTCGGCGATGGCCAGCGCCAGATTATCAGCCGCGAAGGCCACCGGCTCGGCGTGGAAGTTGCCGCCGGAGAGGATCTCCTCGTCATCGGCAAACACCAGCGGGTTGTCGGAGACCGCGTTGGCCTCGCACACCAGCACCTCGGCGGCGTGGCGGATCTGGGTCAGGCAAGCCCCCATCACCTGCGGCTGGCAGCGCAATGAGTAGGGATCCTGCACCTTCTCGCAGTTGTGATGGGACATGCCGATCTCGCTGCCATCCACCAGCAGGTGGCGGTAGCAGGCGGCCGCGTCGATCTGGCCACGCTGACCGCGCACCGCGTGGATGCGGGCATCGAACGGACGGCGGCTGCCGAGGGCGGCTTCCACACTCATGGCACCAATGGTGATAGCACCGGCGAACAGATCCTCGGCGTGGAACAGCCCCTCCAGCGCAAAGGCGGTGCTCGCCTGGGTGCCGTTGAGCAGCGCCAGCCCCTCTTTTGGCGCCAGCGCGATGGGCTCGAGCCCGGCAATTTTCAGCGCCGTGGCGGCGTCGATCAGCTCGCCGTTGTGGCGGGCCTTGCCTTCACCGATCAGCAGGCAGCTCATATGGGCCAGCGGCGCCAGATCGCCGGAGGCGCCGACGGAGCCCTTCTTCGGCACCACCGGATAGACTTCGGCGTTGATGAGCTGCATCAGCGCCTCCAGCACAGTCAAGCGGATGCCGGAGAAGCCCCGCGCCAGCGAGTTGAGCTTGAGCACCATCATCAGCCGCACGGTGGCGTCATCCATGTACTCGCCAATCCCTGCCGCATGGGAAAGCACGATGGAGCGCTGCAGCTCGTCCAGCTGCTCCACCGGAATGCGGGTGTTGGCCAACAGGCCAAAGCCGGTGTTGATGCCATACACCACCCGGTTCTGCTCGATCACCTTGGTAACCACCGCAGCGGAGGCGTGGATCCCCGGCAGGGCGGCCGGATCCAGTGAAACATGTACCGGCTCGCGGCTGACGCGGCGCAGGGTGGCAAGATCCAGCTCGCCCGGAGTAATAGTCAATTCAAACATGGTGTTACACCTTTCCTTTGACACCGTGGGCGCCGCCTAACATCGGCAGATCCAGTTTCGCCTCGTGGGCACAGTTGATGGCAATCTCGTAGCCGGCATCCGCGTGGCGCATCACCCCGGTGGCCGGATCGTTGCGCAGCACCCGACCGACGCGGCGGGCCGCGTCATCGGAGCCGTCACAGACGATCACCACGCCGGAGTGCTGGGAGAAGCCCATGCCGACCCCGCCGCCGTGGTGCAGCGACACCCAGGTCGCGCCACCGGCGGTGTTGAGCAGGGCGTTGAGCAGCGGCCAGTCGGAGACGGCATCGGAGCCATCCATCATCGACTCGGTCTCGCGGTTCGGGCTCGCCACCGAGCCGGAATCCAGATGGTCACGGCCAATCACGATGGGAGCTTTCAGCTCGCCATTTTTCACCATCTCGTTGAAAGCCAGACCGAGCCGCACCCGATCCTTGACCCCGACCCAGCAGATCCGCGCCGGCAGCCCCTGAAACGCGATGCGCTCGCGGGCCATGTCGAGCCAGTTGTGCAGGTGAGGATCATCGGGGATCAGCTCTTTCACCTTCTGATCGGTCTTGTAGATATCTTCCGGATCGCCGGAGAGGGCCACCCAGCGGAACGGGCCAATCCCCTCGCAGAACAGCGGGCGAATGTAGGCGGGGACGAAGCCGGGGAAGTCGAAGGCGTTCGCCACCCCCTCCTCCAGCGCCATCTGGCGGATGTTGTTGCCGTAATCCAGAGTCGCCGCGCCGCGCTCTTGCAGGGTCAGCATCGCCTCCACCTGACGGGCCATGGAGCGACGGGCGGCCAGATTCACCTCCTGCGGGGCACTCTGCTGCAGCTCGCGCCACTTGGCCACGCTCCAGCCCTGCGGCAGGTAGCCGTGCACCGGGTCGTGGGCGGAGGTCTGGTCGGTCACCACGTCAGGGGTGATGCCACGGGCCACCAGCTCGGCAAAAACGTCGGCGGCGTTGCCGAGCAGGCCGATGGAAACGGCGGTGCCGCTGCGTTTGGCTTCCTCGACCATGGCCAGCGCCTCATCCAGACTGTGAGCCTTCTTGTCCACATAGCGGGTGCGCAGACGAAAATCGATGCGGGTCTCGTCGCACTCCACCGCGATCATCGAGAAACCGGCCATGGTGGCGGCCAGCGGCTGGGCACCGCCCATGCCACCGAGACCACCGGTCAGGATCCAGCGCCCTTTGGGTTCGCCGTTGAAGTGCTGATTGGCCACCGCGAAGAAGGTCTCGTAGGTGCCCTGCACGATCCCCTGAGTACCGATGTAGATCCAGGAACCCGCGGTCATCTGGCCGTACATCATCAGGCCCTTCTTATCGAGCTCGTTGAAGTGCTCCCAGTTGGCCCAGTGGGGCACCAGATTGGAGTTGGCGATCAGCACCCGCGGCGCATCCTTGTGGGTCTGGAACACCCCGACCGGCTTGCCGGATTGCACCAGCAGGGTCTGATCCTCCTCCAGACGGGTCAGCACCTCGACAATCTTGTCGTAGCAGGCCCAGTTGCGGGCGGCGCGGCCAATGCCGCCGTAGACCACCAGCTCGTGGGGATTTTCCGCTACCTCAGGATCAAGGTTGTTCATTAACATGCGCAGCGGCGCTTCGGTCAGCCAGCTTTTGGCCGTTAAGGTGGTGCCGCGTGGGGCACGAATATCCTGCTGACGATATTTGCTATGGGACATGACAGAAAACTCCTCGCGAACGTCGGATAGATAAGTAACATATACTTGTCTATACAAGTCACCGCAAGGATGATTTTAACAATTAAGATACATTTTTATTATATTGCGTCAGCAATCACGGTTTTCATATCGGGCTCAGGACATGAAGCGCCCTTGCAGACGATAGCGGGAACCCGGGAAAAGCAAACGAGCATGAGAGACAATGGATGACGCAGACCAGGTCTTGCGGCGAATCAGCAGGCAGGGATCGTG
>OEQO01000099.1_pt1 | contig 21442 bp, 21 predicted proteins | sample 1539751 | NCBI WGS metagenome assembly OEQO01 (sample SAMEA3891237, study PRJEB23780) | metagenome | biome: terrestrial biome; feature: animal house; material: water of meat washing | place: Italy | collected 2015-05-12 | reverse complement strand
ATGATGTTCTGGTATTGAACCAAGAATGAAGGTTGGATAGCATATTGGCCATGCTTAATGGCTCACAATATTCAGTCCCTCTCTGATAAAACCCAAGCCGTTTATATTTGAAAAAAGTAACAAGCCCCTCAGCCATTGTGCATGCTCCATCATATATTGATGGAGGGATTCGAACAGCATCACACATTAAAGTCAATTGAATGGTGTCAAATTGCGTGAGAATCGTTGCTCCAACGAGCCTTTTTATAAAAGGGGGCGATTGCCCCCTTTATCCATTAATCCCGTGATGGCCGATTAACCGCCGATTTAACCGGCCTTGGCCACCATGGCTTTCAGCTGCAGGAAGTACTGCTCGTAGAGGCGGGAGGCATCCCCCACATCGGACTGGAACTCGCCCTTGCGCTTGATCTCGTCGCTCGGGAAGACCATGGGGTTGTTGCGAAACGCCGGGGTGAGCAGGGGAATGGCATCCTTGACCGGGGTGGGGTAGCCAATTGCCTCGGCCACCTTGGCGGCCACATCGGGGCGCATCAGGAAGTTGATCAGGGCGTGCGCCTCTTTCACATGCTTGGCCTTGGCCGGGATGGCGAGGTTGTCCATCCAGAGTACCGCCCCTTCTTCGGGGTAGGTCATCTGGATGGAGGGGTATTCGCGCTGGGCGCCGTAGGCCGAGCCGTTCCACAGCATGCCGATATTGACCTCACCGGCGATAAAGGGGTCGGCCGGGTTGTCGGAGTTGAACGCCTTGACGTTGGGCATCAGCTTTTTCAGGTATTCGAACGCTTCGGCAATTTGCGCCTTGTCCTGGGTGTTGGGGCTGTAGCCCAGCTGCACCAGCGCGATATGGAACACCTCGCGGGCATCGTCCATCAGCAGCAGGCTCTCTTTCCACTCCGGTGCCCAGAGCTGCTTCCAGCTGGTGACCGGCTGCTCGATGATGTCGGTGTTGGTGCCGATCCCGGTTGCGCCCCAGATATAGGGGATGGAGTAGCGGTTGTCCGGGTCGTACTCGTGGTTGAGCAGGGTAGGGTCGAGGTGCTTGAAGTTGGGCAGCTGGGCGCGATCCAGCGGCTGCAGCATCCCCTCTTTGGCCATTTTCGAGATGAAGTAGGTGCTGGGCACCACCACGTCATAGCCGTCGCCATGGGTTTTCAGCTTGGCGTAGAGGGTCTCGTTGGATTCGTAGGTGGAGTAGATCACCTTGATGCCGGTCTCTTGCTGGAACTGCTCCAGCAGGCCGTCCGGCACATATTCCGACCAGTTGTAGAAGTAGACCACCTTGTCGTCGGCCGCGTGAGCGCTCTGGCTCAGCAGCGGGGTGGTGAGGGTGAGGGCGGCTGCCAGCAGGGCGCCGGCCTTGTGTTGGATTGTCATCAACAACTCCTTGGGGTTATGGGGCCTTGCGGCCCACCGTGACAGAGTTCGCCAAAGGTGGCGGGGACGAAACGGGCAGGGTCAACCCTGCCGTTTACGCAGTAACAGTTGCGCCAGCAGCACCATCCCGAGGGAGGCGACCAGCATCAGGGTGGCCAGGGCGTTGACCTCGGGGGAGACCCCCACCTTGACCATGGAGTAGATCTTGAGCGGCAGGATCTCGTAGGCCGGGCCGGTAACAAAGGAGCTCACCACCACGTCGTCCAGCGACAGGGTAAAGGAGAGCAGCCAGCCCGCCATCACCGCCGGCAGGGCCAGCGGCAGTATGATGCGGCGCAGGATGATCCACTCGCCAGCCCCCAGATCCCGCGCCGCCTCCAGCATCCGCACATCAAAACCGCACAGCCGCGAGTAGACGGTGATCACCACGAACGGCAGGCAGAAGGTGATGTGGGCGATCAGCAGCGACCAGAAGCCCAGCGCAATGCCGGTCACCACAAACAGGGTCAGCAGCGAAATGGCCATCACGATATCGGGGGACATCATCACCACGAACAGCATGCCGCTCACGTACTGCTTGCCGCGAAAGCGATAGCGAAACAGCGCCACGGCGGTGAGGGTGCCGATCAGGGTCGCTGCGGTGGCGGTGAGGGCGGCGATGGTCAGGGAGTGCTGGGCCGCCTGCATCAGGCTGGCGCTGGCAAACAGCTTCTCATACCAGCCCAGGGTAAAGCCGCGCCAGTCGATGCCATATTTCGACAGGTTGAAGGAGTTGGCGATCAGCACCCCGATGGGCACATAGAGATAGCCAAACACCAGCAGCAGGAACAGAGCTTTCAGTGCGCGCATCATGCCAGCTCCCCCTTCTTGCTGAGCAGCTTGCCCGCCCGCCAGTAGCAGTAGACCAACAGCGCCATCAGCACCGTCAGCATCACGCTGATGGCGGCGCCAAAGGGCCAGTCACGGCTGTTGAGGAACTGGGTCTTGATCAGGTTGCCGATCAGCAGGTGCTTGGCGCCCCCCAGCAAGTCGGAGACATAGAACATCCCCATGGCGGGCAGGAACACCAGCAGACAACCGGCGATGATGCCGGGCAGGGTGAGGGGCAAGATGATCCGCACCAGCCGCTGCCAGCCGTTGGCGCCAAGATCTCGCGCCGCCTCCAGCAAACGGCCATCCAGCTTCTCGATGCTGGAGTAGAGCGGCAGCACCATAAAGGGGAGCAGCACATAGACCAGCCCGATGATGACGGCCACCTCGGTATACATCATCTGCAGCGGCCGCTCGATAAGCCCCAGATCCAGCAGCCAGCCATTGATCAGCCCCCGGGTGCCGAGCAGCACTTTCAGGGCATAGGTACGGATCAGGGAGTTGGTCCAGAACGGCACCACCACCAGAAACAGCAGCAGCGGGCGGATACGCGCTGGCAGATGGGCCAGCAGCCAGGCAAAGGGGTAGCCCACCAGCAAGCAGATGCTTGTGGCGAGCAGCGCCAGCCAGAGGGAGTGGAGCAGCACCTCGAAATAGAGGGGGTCCAGCAGGCGGCCATAGTTGCTCAGGGTAAAGAGCGGCGCGATAAGCTCGGACTCGTCACGGGTCAGGAAGCTGACGCCGATGATCATCAGGTTGGGCAGGAAGACAAACAGCGTCAGCCAGCCCAGGATCAGCGCGATGGCCCCGTTGCGAAAGCCGTTGTGGGCAAAGCTGTGCGGTACCCGCAGATTAGTGAGGCTCATAGGGCAGCACCACCTCCCAGCTGTCGACCCAGTGGATCGCCACCTCCTGACCCAGACGGTAGTCAAAGTCGGGGTCATCCTCGTCGAAGAACTCGGAGATAAGCAGCTGTTTGCCACTTTCGAGCTCGATCACCGAATCCAGCGTCGCCCCCTTGTAGTTGCGCTCGCGGATATTGCCCCGCAGCGCGCCGCTCTGATCGTCATCCTGATCGAGAATGCGCAGATCTTCCGGGCGCAGCAGCACCAGCACCTTGTCGTCTGGCTGGAACGGCAAGGAGGTATGGAGCAGGCATTCGCGCCCCTCTACCTCGGCCTGCCAGATACCGGGCTCGCGCTGGCTGATCAGCTTGCCATCCATCACGTTGATCTCGCCGATAAAGCGGGCCACGAACAGGTTGGCTGGCGATTCGTAGATATCGCGCGGGGTGCCGCGCTGGATGATCTTGCCCCCCTCCATCACCAGGATGCGATCAGACATGGTGAGCGCCTCTTCCTGATCATGGGTAACGAAGACAAAGGTGATGCCAAGGCGACGCTGCAGCGCCTTGAGCTCGCTCTGCATCTGCTTGCGCAGCTTGTAGTCGAGCGCCGAGAGGGATTCATCGAGCAGCAGCAGGCGCGGCTTGTTGACCACGGCGCGGGCGATGGCGACCCGTTGTTGCTGACCGCCGGAGAGCTGATCCGGGCGGCGGTTGGCCAGCTCGGTGAGCTGCACCATGGCGAGGGTCTCCTCGACCCGCTGGCGGATCTCGCTGGCCGGTACTTTCTGCATCTCGAGGCCAAAGGCGACGTTTTCAAACACCGTCATATGGGGGAAGAGCGCATAGCTCTGGAACACGGTGTTGATGTGCCTGTGTTCGGCGGGGATATGGGTGATCTCGTCACCGGCCAGATGGATGGTGCCACCATCGACCGATTCGAGCCCGGCCAGCAGGCGCAGCAGGGTGGTCTTGCCACAGCCGGAAGGGCCCAGCAGGGTAAGAAATTCACCGTCATAGATTTCAAGGTCAAGGTCACTCAGGATCACCTTGCCATCGTATTTTTTGCTGATCTTGTTCAGCGCGACAATTACCTGTGGATTGTTCATCATCCGCCAGTCTCACCCCAGCCAGTGGCCATCGTGTTGAAAGAGGGCCGCATTCTATGCAGCCGACACATGAAATTAAAGGCTTTTTGGCCCGAATTAGCCGCAAGTGTGCAGGAAAAACGGCTACGAATAGCAGACCAAATCGCTATAATGTGCCACCTGATTTGGTCGTTTTCGATATTGGATAGTCAATTGAGTAATAAAATGCGTATTGGCGGCTCCCTTGAGCAGTCTCTGAACCAGGGCTACCGCCTTGATCTGAAAGGGGTCATCCAGGAGGGATGGCAACAGACCCGCCGTACCGGATTTGGCCTGCTGCTGGCGATTGTCGGGGTGACGGCGATCTGGATCCTGCTCAGCAATGTGCTGTTGTTGCCCTATCTGGGGGACGACAACCAGATGAATGTGGCCATGGTGCTGAGCCTGCTGATGACGGTGGTGATGGCCCCCATGACCAGCTCCCTCGATATGCTGGGGTTGCAGCAGTCGGTCGGGGTGCGCGCCCGGGCCAACCAGGTGTTCGACTTCTTCCGCCACTTTGTACGCCTCGGCATGTTGAGCCTGCTTGGCAGTCTGCTCACCAGCCTGTTTGGCCCGCTGTTCGATCTGGTGGGATTGCCCGCCGTGCTCTCTTTCATTCCCTCGGCCCTGATCGGCATGGGGCTGCTCTTTACCGTACCGCTGGTGCTGGAGCGCGGCCTGACGCCGCCCCAGGCCATTCTGGTCTCTCTCAAGCTCTTTGCGCGCGGCTGGCCCAGCATTGTGCTGTTCCACGGCGTGATGACCGCGCTCTTCTTCCTGGCTCTGATCCCCATGGGGTTGGGGCTTATCTGGGTGGCACCGCTCTATTTCAACTGCAAGGGGATCCTCTATCGGGATCTCTGCGGCGTGGCAGTAGAGGTTAACGAGGTGACAGAAGGCCCCAACCATTTCAATGCATGATGCAAAAGGATGTTGAATGACCCGTCGATATGGAGTGACCATGACCTTGCGCCAGAGCCTGCTGGCCAGTCTCTTGCTGCCAGGGCTGGCGCTGGCTGAGCCGGTGCTGGATCTGCAATACAGCACCTTCTACAGCCAGATGAAGACCTTTGCCAAAGGGGAGTTTGGTCACGCCAGACTGGGGTTTTATCTGACCGATCCGCAAAATGGTCAACGTTGCGGCCTGGTCGCTGCGCGGGTATCGACGCAGGACAAGGAGGTCGCGGGCGAGGTGACGGTCGATAGCGAACTGCGCCTGCCGTTTGATGAGGATCTCAACCTCGACAAGGGGATCGTGACCGTCGGCCTGAAAGAAGAGCACGCCACTTGCGATATGACGGTACAGGTGATGGCCGACGCACCGAACGGGCCCGAGCTGCCGCTGGCCGAGCTGGCGGCCCGTCAGCAGCAGATGCAGTCGCTGCTCGACAAGATGGCGGGCATGGTCGGCAAGCACTTCCTGCCGAAGATGGAAGGGGTGCGCATTACCCTGGTGCAGCAGAGCGGCACTGCTTATCTGATTGATGGCGCCCGTCAGGAGGCGCTGCCCTGGCAGGAAGGCCATCTGCTGCTGAGCAATGAGCAGCTTGCTGCGTTCGCCGCCGGGCAACTGCGCCTGCAGGGTGAGGTGCTGCGGTTGACCCCCTGGCTGCACAAGGGCTGATGCTGGTGGTGCTGTCACCTCAGTGACAGGCCAATCCAGAAAGCAAAAAAGGAGCGATCATCGCTCCTTTTTTATTGCGTGGCGTTTGCCCTGTGAGCGCGGCTTAGCGCACTTCAATCACATCCAGCATGTCCATCTCGTCGATGTCCAGCAGCGGCGCCTTTGGCATCTCGGGCGGATCAAACGCCTTGTCGCCGCCATCGATGATGCCGGAGTCGCGGTTGATGCTCTTGAAGTCAAACAGCTTGTGATCGAGCAGGTGGCTCGGGATCACGTCCTGAATGGCGGTGAACATGGTTTCGATACGACCGGGGAAGCGGCGATCCCAATCCTGCATCATCTGCTTGATGGCCTGACGCTGCAGGTTCTCCTGCGAGCCGCACAGGTTGCACGGAATGATGGGGAAGGCTTTGACCTCGGCGTAGCGGATCAAATCCTTCTCTTTGCAGTAGGCCAGCGGGCGGATCACCACGTTCTTGCCATCATCGCTCACCAGCTTGGGCGGCATGGACTTGAGCTTGCCACCGTAGAACATGTTGAGGAACAGGGTCTCGAGGATGTCGTCGCGGTGGTGGCCAAGGGCAATCTTGGTGCAACCCAGCTCCTGGGCGGTGCGGTAGAGAATACCGCGGCGCAGCCGTGAGCAGAGGGAGCAGGTGGTTTTGCCTTCCGGTACCTTCTCCTTGACGATGGAGTAGGTATCTTCCTCGACGATCTTGTACTCGATACCGAGGGAATCCAGATACTCGGGCAGCACATGCTCGGGGAAGCCGGGCTGCTTCTGATCCAGGTTGACGGCAACCAGATCGAAATGGATGGGGGCGCTGGCTTTGAGGCTCATCAGTATGTCGAGCATACCGAAGCTGTCCTTGCCGCCGGAGAGGCAGACCATGACCTTGTCGCCCTCTTCAATCATGTTGAAGTCGGCAATGGCCTGACCCACGTTGCGCCGCAGGCGCTTCTGCAGTTTGTTAAAACTGTATTTTTCTTTGGCGTTCAGCTCTTCTAGCATGCTCGTAAAACCCGGGACACAAATAAGCGCGTTATTATAGCCATGTCCCGGGGGAGGGCAAGGTGCCAGGCACCTTATGATTGTTTGCGACGACTGTCGACCGGGCAGCTGTAGTCCGCCGGTTTGAGGATCAGAATGTCGCAGGAGAGGCGGTCAATCACATGTTCGGCGGTATTGCCGAGCAAAGCAGCAGAAAGCCCGGTGCGACCGACGCAGCCCATGATCATCAATGTCGCCTTGAGCTCTTCGGCCATATCCGGCAACACCTCTTCCGGTAGTCCTTCTGCTACCCGGGTCCAGAGATGACCGATCCCGAACTTGTCGGCATGGCTGAGCAGCAGGCTTTCGTGGTGTTTGCGGATCGCTTCGTTGTAGGCGTTGGGGTCAAACTCCGGCAGCTCGATGGCCACGTTGACCGGGGTGCCCGGGTAGGTGTTGACCAGATAGAGGTTGGAGCCCAGTAGTTCGGCGATATCGCTCCCCTCCTGGGTGATCCGTTCGTTGAGCAGTTTCTGATCCGGATCGTCGCTTGAGCAGTTGATGGCGGCGATGATGTTGCCGCCCCGTTGCCAGTGACCCTCCTTGACCAGCAGCACCGGACAGGGGCATTTGCGCAGCAGATGCCAGTCGGTGGGGGTAAAGATGAAGGTTTGCAGGAAGCTGTGATGGTGGGTGGCCTTGACCACCAGATCGTGGTGCTGCTCCAGCACCTCCTGAATGACACATTCGAAGGGGCGATTGTGCCAGACCACCTTCACTTCGCATTCGATCCCCTGTGCCCGATAGGGGGTCAGGATCTCGTCCAGCCACTCACGTCGCTGTGAAATGACGCCGTCGCGCATCTCTTGCCGCTCGTCCACCGAGAGCATGGCAGTCATTTCATACGAGAAGTCATAGATGGTGAGCAGCAGGGTCAGATGGGCGTTTTCGTCCAGCTCGGCGACTTTGACTGCCCGTTCGAGGGCGATTTGACGCTCCTCTTCTGGATTGATAACCACCAGAATATTCTGATATTTGACCATCTTCTCCTCCTTGGAAAAGTCCAATGACAGCAGAATGTTAGCTATTACAGCTTAGCGCAGGAGGAGGGTATCGGGAACGTACCGGATCACATTCCAGAGGAAAGGATCCGGCAGGGAAAACAGGAGAAAAGCGGGAGGGTAAGCGGAAAAATCAGCCGCAGGGCGGGCGAGTTGCACCGGCCATCATGCCAAGGGCGACCTGATCCAGCACGGTAATGTATTTGCCTTTGACGCTGATGAGACCGGACTTCTGGAAACGGCCGAGCAGACGACTGATGGTCTCGACGGTCAGCCCCAGATAGTTGCCGATATCGCCACGGGTCATGGAGAGACGGAACTCCTTGGCGGAGAAGCCGCGCTCGGAGAAGCGTACCGACAGATTGTGCAGGAAGGCGGCGAGGCGCTCTTCGGCATTTTTCTTGGAGAGCAGCAGGATCATCTCCTGATCGCCCATGATTTCGTTGCTCATCAGACGCATGATCTGCTGACGCAGCTTGGGCATCTTGCCGGAGAGATCGTCGAGCACTTCAAACGGGATCTCGCACACCATGGCGGTTTCCAGCGCCTGGGCGAAGGAGGGGTGGGCCTGCTTGTGGATGGCATCGAAACCGACCAGATCGCCAGCGAGGTGGAACGCGGTGATCTGCTCATCCCCTTGCTCGGTGATGGTGTAAGACTTGATGGTCCCGGAACGGATGGCATAGAGCGATTTGAACTCGTCGCCAGCCTTGAACAGCTCTTCACCCTTCTGGATCGGCTTCTTGCGCTCGATGATGCTGTCCAGCTGATCAAGCTCGTTGTCGTTCAGAGTGAAGGGAATACAGAGCTGACTGATACTGCAATCCTGGCAATGAATTGCACAGCCACCGCTCTGGATACGTCTGCCAGGTTTCTTTTCCGGGATCATAGGCTCATACGAATAATTGATTTATATCAAACAAGTTTACCATCAACTCATCCGTTTTGGATAGGGTTTCAAAAGGAAGCAATGCCAATCCACAGGGTATGCACCCCGAACAAAATGAGCAGCAGGGCACCGCCAAGGCGCAAACTGCGCAGGGTGAGCCAGTATCTCAGGCGATCAGCGAGCCCCCCCAACGCAAACAGGGTGGGCAGGGTGCCGAGGCCAAAAAAGAGCATGATCAGCGCTCCGCCACTGGCCGAACCCGCCGCCGCGCTCCAGGTCAGCATGGAGTAGACCAGCCCGCAGGGGAGCCAACCCCACACCATGCCAAAGGGCAGTGCCTGCACAGGTGAGGTGAAGGGGAGAAACTTGCCCGCCAGCGGTTTGATACGGGGCCAAAGTCTGGCGCCGAGCCGCTCCAGCAGCAAGATCCCTTGCCACCAGCCCGCCAGATAGAGACCAAGCGCAATCATCAATAGCGCTGCCACGAGGCGCAATCCGGCGATGGCGTGTTTGCCTGCGCCCAGCTCGCTGGTGGTGGCGAGCAGGCCGCCCACCAGTGCACCTGCAATCACATAGCTCAGGATCCGGCCGAGGTTGTAGTTGAGCAGATAGGCGAGCCGCCCCCAGAAGTGCTGCTTGTTGGCGGGGATCGCCATGGAGAGCGCGGCGGAGACGCCACCGCACATGCCGATACAGTGGGCAGAGCCTGCCAGTCCGACCAGCAGGGCGCCGGCCAGATCAAGGTTGTGGGTCATGGTCAGCAGGCTTTGCGGGTTTGTGGGCAGGTTGCTCTTCGTCAAACAGGATGTTGGAACCCTGCCGGTCGAGATCTTCAAACTGCTCGGAGCGAATGGCCCAGAAGAAGACGACCCCGGCGATGATCACAAACAGGATGGCGATGGGGATCAGGACAAAAATTATATTCATGAGAGGTACCTTGGCGTTCATCCTTGGCAAGCGTCCCCTATGGTAACCCTGTTCGGGCAGGGGGCCAGCCGCTATCAGTTAGAAATGTGGCCTGCATCGGAGGCAGGCCACATTTTCAGCTATTTTCCGCCACCAGCCTCATCGGTTGAGGCGCATGGAGTTGGTTACCACGATGAGTGAACTGAGCGACATGCCCGCCGCCGCCAGATAGGGGGGCAGCCAGCCGCAGGCCGCCAGCGGCAGCACCAGCAGGTTGTAACCGATGGACCAGGCGAAGTTCTCGATGATGATCTTGCGGGTACGCATTGCCAGCACTCTGGCCTCGAGCAGTCGGCTCAAGTCATCGGCCAGCAGGATGGCATCGGCGCTGTTTTTCGCCAGATCGGTGCCACCCGCCATGGCGAACGAGGCGTGAGCTCCGGCCAGTACCGGGGCGTCGTTGATGCCATCGCCCACCATGATGCTGATATCACCCTCGGCTTCACGAGCCTTGAGATAGGCCAGCTTGCCATCGGGTGAGACCCCCTTGACCAGCTCATCCACTCCCAGCTCGCGGGCAATCTCGTCTGCCTGCAGAGAGCTGTCGCCAGTCAGCACGGTAGTTTGCAGACCGGCCGCCTTGAATGCCGCGATCAGCGCCTTGGCATCGGGGCGCAGGGTATCTTCCAGATTGAAGCGGGCCAAGACCTGCTGCTCGTCGGCCAGATAGATAGCCAGACCGCGGCCGCGCTCTTGCGCCGGATCCAGCCCAAGCCAGCGGGCACTGCCGATGCGGTAGCGTACGCCATCCACCAGCGCCGTGATGCCGTGACCGATGACCGGGGTGATCTCGCGGGCGGATGGCAGCACACTGATACTGTCGGCAGGTAGCCGGAAGGCGCGAGCTATGGGGTGCTCGGATTGCGCCTCCATGGCCCGGGCGATGGCGAGGCAGTGCGCCTCGTCAAGGTCGGCCAACGCCTGAGTCTGCGTCAGGCTGACGTTGCCTGTGGTCAGGGTGCCGGTCTTGTCCATCACGATCCGGTTGGCCTTGGTCAGCACGTCCAGCACATGACCACGGCGCAGCAGAATGCCGCTGCGAGTCAGATTGGCGGTGGCCGAGGTCAGCGCCGTCGGGGTGGCCAGCGACAGGGCACAGGGGCAGGTGGCAACCAGCACGGCGAGGGTGACCCAGAACGCCTGATCCGGTTGATGGAAGTGCCAGAAGGTCCAGACCGCGGCGGCAATGATCAGCAGCACCAGAATAAAGTGGCGCGACAGCTGATCCGCCATCTGGGCGATGGCCGGTTTGTCATCGAGGGCATGATCCTGCAGCCGCATGATCTGGGCGATCCGCGACTCTTCGATACGGTGGCTGACCCGGATCTGCAGCGGCGCATCCGTGTTGATGGTGCCGGCATAGACCTGATCGCCGGGCTGTTTGAGCAGGGGCAGCTGTTCACCGGTCAGCATGGATTCGTTGAGGCTGGCTTGTCCTTCGACAATGATGCCGTCCGCCGGCAAGGTGGCACCGGCCAGCACCCGTACCCGATCGCCGACCTGCAAGGTTTTGGCCGCTACCTCATGCTCCCCTTCATCATCGATGCGGGTCGCCATGATGGGCACCAGTCGCGCCAGGTTGGAGCTCGATTCCGACGCCTTGCGCCGGGCCCGCAACTCGAGAAAGCGCCCCAGCAGCAGGAAGAAGACGAACATGGTGATGGAGTCGTAATAGACCTCACCGGTATTGAATACGGTGGCCCACATGGAGGCGATAAAAGCCCCGATCAGCGCCAGCGACACCGACACATCCATCGACAGGTGGCCCTGTTTCAGGCTGCGCCAGGCACCCACGTAAAAGGGCTGGGCCGAGTAGATCATGATGGGGGTGGAGAGCAACAGGCTTATCCACTTGAAGTAGACCATGAACTCATCTTCAACGCTGATGAAGAGATCCATGTAGAGGGCCACGGCGCACATCATCACCTGCATCGAGCCCAGGCCTGCCAGTGCCAGCCGGAACATATAGCTGCGCACCTCTTTGGCGTAGAGCGCCTCCTGTTGATGGGTCTGGAACGGGTAGGCGCGATAGCCAATTTGGGCGAATCCCTTGAGGATGTCACTCAGGGAGAGCTGGTCCGGATCCCACTTGATGCGGGCCCGGTGGGTGGTGGTGTTGACGTTGATGTAGCGCAGGCCGCCAAGGGTCATCAGGTGGCGTTCGATAAGCCAGGCACAGGCGGCGCAGGTGAGCCCTTCTACTGTCAGCTGGATTTCGCGAAGGGTACCGCTGTCGGTGACAAACTCCTGTTGCACTTCTGCCAGATCGTAGTGGGTGAGGGCGGCCAGCTCCTCGGGCACCAGATCCCCCTTGGTACCGGGGGCGGTGCGGTGATCGTAGTAACTGGCGAGGCCGCACTCCATGATGGTTTCCGCCACCGCCTGACAACCGGGGCAGCACATGGGGCGAACAATCCCCTTTATCTCGAGGGAATAGCCACTATTGGCGGGCACCGGCTCGCCACAGTGAAAGCACGGGGTCATGGTTTATGGCCCCCTGAATGCAGGATACGAGCTGCGGGGGCGCTGGCGAGAACCGGCTCGCCACAGTGAGAACAGCCGGTCATGGCTTAGCGTCCTTTCGGGTCGAGTTCGACAGGGGCCAGGGTGGGCAGCTGGACGGTCTCTTGCAATCGCCACTGGTGATCGAAGGCATCGACCCGAATGTGCCACTTGCCGACCAGCGGCTTGTCGAAATGGAGACGATAGGTGCCGCTCGCATCGGCGGTGATCATGTGTTCGCTGTCCTGACCGGCCAAGGTCGGGTGGAACAATGAGAGATAGAGAGCTTGCCCGGCAGGAATATCGCCGCTGATGGGTTTGAGGGTCAGCTCGTTGCCGTCAACCTCCAGCCCAAAGCGGATATTGAGGGCTTCGGAGCGGTCAAACTTGCTCAAGTCCTGATTGATCTCTTTCCCTTGTTTGTAATAGTCCTCGGCCACCAGATTGACCCCATCCTGGCTGGCAATGATGGCGGTGGTGATGCTGCCGACAACGGCGGCAGTGGGGAGGGCGATGATAAACCAGGGCCAGAATTGGCGATACCACGGTTTGGATAGAGGTTGGGTCATGATTGCTACTGCCATGAAACGAATGATTAACGTGGAAGATGGTTTTTACGCAACACAAGATAACAAAAAGCCTCGAGGAGTCGAGGCTTTTTGCTGTGTAATCACGTGTTTATCACATGTTACAACGTTACGGGCGAACCTTATTTGGCAGACTGTTGATGAGACAGGCTGTAAACGTAGGAGGCCAGCAGGTGAACCTTGTCCTCACCCAGAATGTCTTTCCAGGCTGGCATCACGCCGTGACGACCGTGGGTGATGGTCTGCACCACCACTTCGCGGGAGCCACCGTAGAGCCAGGTGTTGTTGGTGAGATCTGGTGCACCGACGGCAATACCGCCCTTGGCATCGGCCCCGTGGCAGGCTGCGCAGATGGCAAAGCGTGCTTCACCTTTCTTCGCTTCCACCAGGTCGACCTTGCGACCGGAGAGGCTCAGCACATAGGAGGCCACTTCCTGAACGCCATCTTTGCCGAGGATTTCACCCCAGGCAGCCATGATCCCCTGGCGACCGCCCATGATGGTGGTCTTGATGTTATCCGGCTGGCCGCCCCATTGCCATTCGCTGTCGGTCAGGTTCGGGAAGCCGCGGCCACCACGGGCATCGGAGCCGTGGCACTGGGAGCAGTTCTGCAGGAACAGACGCTGACCCACTTTCAGGGCTTCCGGATCCTTGGCGATCTCGGTGATGGCACGATAGGTTTTGCCGTCCGCTTCATAGGTGAGTTCACGGAACTTGGCGCCGTAGATCTCGTCAGCCTTGGCGACCTCGCGGTCATACTCCACTGCGCGACCTTCGGCCTTGGCCGATTCGGTTGCAGCCTTGGACTCGGCCAGCGAGCGCACGTCCTGGTTGGAACTTTGCCAGCCCAGCAGGCCTTTGAAGTTGCCAAGTCCCGGGAAGGCGACCAGATAGACCAGACCGGTGACGATGAAGAAGAGGAACATGTAAGTCCACCACTTCGGCAGCGGGTTGTTGATCTCCTCGATGCCATCGAAGGAGTGACCCATCGATTTGCCTTCTTCAACACCCATCTTGTCCTTGCGGCACCACATCAGCAGCAAGAAGCAGCCGAGGATGGTTCCCAGACTGATGACAGTCACAAAAATGCTAAACAGAGTGCTCATTATTGTTTCGCTCCTGCGTTCTTTTTATCAGCACCGGGTTGCTCATCATCGGCAAAAACCAGATTGGCAGCCTCGTCGAAAGAGGTCTTGCGGCGTTTGCTGTAGGCCCAGACGATGATGCCAATCATGATGGCCATCAACAGCAGGGTATACAGACCGCGAAATGTGCCGTAGTCCATTTTCGCCTCCTTATTTCAGGGCATGACCCAGTGATTGCAGATAGGCCACCAGCGCATCCAGCTCGGTTTTGCCCTTGACGGCTTCGCCAGCACCCTGAATATCGGCGTCGGTATAGGGCACACCGAAGTGATCGCGGAACAGCGCCAGCTTCTTGGCTGTCATCTCGCCGGTCAGCACGTTGGTGTCAAGCCAGGGGTAACCGGGCATGTTGGATTCCGGTACCACATCGCGCGGGTTGATCAGGTGAGCGTGGTGCCAGGCATCGGAGTAACGACCGCCAACACGGGCCAGATCCGGACCAGTACGCTTGGAGCCCCACAGGAAGGGGTGCTCCCAGACGCTCTCACCGGCGACCGAGTAGTGACCGTAACGCTCGGTCTCGGCACGGAACGGACGGATCATCTGGCTGTGGCAGTTGGTGCAGCCTTCGCGGATGAAGATGTCGCGCCCTTCCATCTGCAGAGCGGTGTAGGGCTTGAGGCCCTCCACCGGCTCGGTGGTCTGCTTCTGGAAGAACAGCGGGGTGATTTCAACCAGGCCCCCCAGACTGATGGCGAAGATGATGCCTACCACCAGCATGGGAACGCTTTTTTCAAATATTTCGTGACGGTTATTGTTGCTCATGGGTTGACCTCTTCAATCAGGCTGGCTGGGCGATAGGTTCCAGAGAACCTTTGGGCGCAGTGATGGTGCGATAGGCGTTGTAAGCCAGCAGCAACATGCCGGTGACGAAGAAGCAGCCTCCCAGGAAGCGCACGAAATAGAAGGGATAGGATGCCTGCAGCGCTTCAACGAAGCTGTAGGTCAGGGTGCCGTCTTCGTTGACTGCACGCCACATCAGGCCCTGCATCACGCCGGAAATCCACATGGCAACGATGTAGAGCACGGTGCCCACGGTCGCCAGCCAGAAGTGAACGTTGATCAGCTTGACGCTGTACATCCGGCCCTGGCCGAACAGGTTCGGGATCAGGTGATAGACAGCACCGATGGAGACCATGGCAACCCAGCCCAGCGCACCGGAGTGAACGTGACCAACGGTCCAGTCGGTGTAGTGGGAGAGGGCGTTGACGGTTTTGATCGCCATCATCGGGCCTTCGAAGGTCGACATGCCGTAGAAAGAGAGGGAGACGATCAGGAAGCGCAGGATGGGGTCATAACGCAGTTTGTGCCAGGCACCGGAGAGGGTCATGATGCCGTTGATCATGCCGCCCCAGGAGGGCACGAACAGGATCAGGGACATCACCATGCCCAGCGACTGAGCCCAGTCAGGCAGTGCGGTGTAGTGCAGGTGGTGCGGACCGGCCCAGATATAGAGGGAGATCAGCGCCCAGAAGTGCACGATGGAGAGGCGATAGGAGTAAACCGGACGACCGGCCTGCTTGGGCACGAAGTAGTACATCATCCCCAGGAAGCCGGCGGTCAGCAGGAAGCCTACCGCGTTGTGGCCATACCACCACTGCACCATGGCGTCCATGGCGCCGGAGTACATGGAGTAGGACTTCATGCCGGAGAGCGGCACTTCCATGTTGTTGACAATGTGCAGCACCGCGACGGTGATGATGAAGGCGCCGAAGAACCAGTTCGCCACATAGATGTGGGAGGTGGTGCGCTTCATCAGGGTGCCGAAGAAGACGATGGCATAGGCGACCCATACCACTGTGATGGCGATATCAATCGGCCACTCCAGCTCGGCATACTCTTTGGCGGAGGTGTAACCCAGCGGCAGAGAGATGGCGGCAGAGAGGATGATTGCTTGCCAGCCCCAGAAGACGAAGGTTGCCAGCGGGCCACCAAACAGTCTGGTTTGACAGGTGCGCTGCACCACGTAGAACGAGGTGGCCATCAGTGCACTGACGCCGAAGGCGAAGATCACTGCGTTGGTATGGAGGGGCCGCAGACGACTGTAAGTCAGCCACGGGGTCTCGAAGTTGAGGGCAGGCCAGATCAACTGGGCTGCGATCAGTACGCCAACCGACATGCCGACAATTCCCCAGACAATCGTCATGACGGTAAACTGGCGAACAACGGTGTAGTTGTACTCAGGATGGTTAGTTGTATGGCTCATCGTTATATTCCGCTTCCGATGCTGCTGTTGTTTGGTTTTGTATCCGGAGAACCGGACTGGCTTCATCAGCCACCGCCGACCAGTTGTTAACATCTGTTAACGAAAGGAAAAGCAAAAGATGGCTAAATGAAAACTTCATGGGAATGATACTGAACTGACAGGTAAAATAACAGTATAAACAGTGATATATTTGGCTCCGTCCGGTCTCGTTATGGCGGTTTTTTACCTTGTTCGAGATCACAAAAAACTATTTTAATTGCATCTTAATCGGGCTGTTTTTGATGAAAGAGAGACTTACCGCACGTAAAGTTTTGCACCTCGCACTGGTGCTGGCGTTGTTGCTGGCGCTGATTGCCTACCGCACCTGGTTTTCGGCCGATAGCAGCGTGCCTGCTGGTCAGACAAAAGATCAGATTTGTGATCTTTCCCACACCCCTTGTAGTGGGCTGATCGGTGACAAGCCGCTCACAGTGGCCATCAAGGAATTACCGCTGCGCGCCGAACATGACTTTGCCATCGCTATTACCGGCGGCGATCCGGCCATCAAGCCGGTTAAGGCGACGCTCGAAGGCAAAGATATGTTTATGGGCACCATTCCGGTGAGCTTTGAACAAATAGACGGACAGTGGCAGGGGGTGACCCAGGTGGGGAGCTGTACATCACCCGTCATGATCTGGTTGTTAAATATCGAGTGGAGTAATGGTCAACGCCAGCAATTGGCGCTTTCCGTTGCCCGGGAATAACGGCGCAAGAGGTGGGGAGTGGAAAAAATATTTGAAATTTCCCGGCCAGGCGTTACCTTCCCCAAACCATCAGGGAGTGAAGTTCATTTAATCATGATTGAAAAACAACCGTTTTATCGCACCCTCAACCAGCAAGCCAAGGCGCTGCTGGAGGGGGAAACCGATCTGATTGCCAATCTGGCCAACTTGTCTGCGCTGCTGAATCAGGAGCTGACGGAGATCAACTGGGTCGGTTTTTATCTGTTGCAGGGTGAGACCCTGGTATTGGGGCCGTTTCAAGGCAAACCGGCCTGCGTGCGGATCCCGGTCGGCCGCGGGGTGTGTGGTACGGCAGTGGCAGAGGGGAGAACCCAGCTCATTGACGATGTCCACCAGTTCGACGGTCACATCGCTTGCGATGGCGCGAGCAACTCGGAAATCGTGATCCCGGTGCGCCGTGGTGGCGAGATCATCGGGGTGCTCGATATCGACAGTCCGATTTTTAACCGTTTCGACCAGGAAGACCGGATTGGCCTCGAAGAAACGGTGCAAATTTTGGAAAGCATGCTCTAAGTCATTGCTAGATGGTTCGCAAAAGGCCCCAAGCTCTCTATAATGGGGCCTTTGTTGTGCTCGGGACGTGCCCGTGCGTTTATATGAAAGCCAAGGTTATACATGGAAAACACTGAGAAGCTGAAGAACAGTAAAGAGATCGTTGCCTACCTGGTCGAGAAATTCCCGGCCTGCTTCGTTGCTGAAGGAGAGGCCAAGCCGCTCAAGATTGGCATCTTCCAGGATTTGGCCGAGCGTCTTGCTGACGATGCCAGAGTCTCCAAGACCATGCTGCGTTCCGCACTGCGTCAATACACCTCCAGCTGGCGCTACCTGCACGGTCTCAAAGCTGGCCAGGCTCGCGTTGATCTGGATGGCAACCCGGGCGAGCTGCTGACCGAAGAGCACATCGAGCACGCCAAGCAAGCTCTGAAAGAGAGCAAAGAGCGCGTATTCGCCAGCCGTCGTACCAATACCAAAGAGAAGGATGAGAAGGCCAAGAAGCCCCGTCGTCCTGCTGTGCGCAAAACCGAGAAAGCTGATGTAGCTGCCAAGCCGAAAGCTGCCGCCAAGGCACCGGTCGCTGAAGCTCCGCTGGTTAAAGTGGATGCCGCTACGCTGAAAGTGGGCCAGGATGTGCGCGTCGTTATGGGTAAATTCCCGGTTCCGGCAACCATCAAGGAAGTAACCAAGGACGATGTACAGGTCCAACTGCAGACCGGCATGATGGTGCGGGTCAAATCAGAGCACTTGGTTCTCTAAGGAGACAAATGTTGAAGCATGGCGTAATTCGTTTTTCCCTCGTTGCCTGTAGCCTGGCGCTTGCCGGGCTTGCACAGGCCATCGAGCCGGTGCTCAAGGAGAGTGATTTGCCTGTGTTGGCTCAAGAGAGCCAACATGCTACGGCCAGCAAGCGAATTACCAATCTGTTTACCCGCTCGCACTACAAACAGTTCAAGCTGGACGATGCCTTTTCCTCCGTGATTTTCGATAAATATCTGGAGAATCTGGACTACAGCCGCAACCTGTTTTTGGCCTCTGATATCAGCCGTTTTGAAAAGTACCGTAACGGTTTTGACACCGACCTCGAAAGAGGCCGTCTGGCTCCCGCCTACGAGATGTTCAACCTGAGTCAGCAGCGGCGTTATGAGCGGTTCGAATACGCCCTCAAACTGCTTGATACTCCTTTCGATTTTACCCAGACCGACAACTATGTGTTTGATCGGGAAGGGGCGGCTTGGCCCAAAGATGAAGCAGAGCTCAACGAGCTGTGGCGTCAGCGGGTCAAGTTCGATGCCCTGAGCCTCAAGCTCAGCGGCAAGGAGTGGCCCGAGATCAAGGAGCTGCTTGGCAAGCGTTACAACAACGCCATCAAGCGGATGTCCCAGACCGAGAGCGAAGATGTCTTCCAGCTCTTCATGAACTCCTTCGCTCGCGCCATCGAACCGCACACCAGTTACCTCTCACCGCGCAGTGCCGATCGTTTCAACACCGAGATGAACCTCTCGCTGGAGGGGATTGGTGCCGTGTTGCAGGCGGAAGATGACTTTACCGTCATCCGTTCGCTGGTGCCCGGTGGCCCGGCTGCCAAATCCAACCACCTCAAGCCCGATGACAAGATCACCGGGGTAGGGCAGGAAGATGGCAAGATTGTCGATGTGATCGGCTGGCGTCTTGATGACGTGGTCGAGCTCATCAAGGGGCCCAAGGGGAGCAAGGTCAAGCTGGAGATCCAGCGCGGCAAGGGCGCAACCGCCAAGACCGAGCAGATCGAGCTGACCCGCGACAAGGTGCGCCTTGAAGACAGGGCCGCCAAGTCCAAGGTGATTAACGCCGAAGGCAAGAAGATTGGCGTCATCGAGATCCCGAGTTTCTACGTCAATCTGCACGATGACGTGATCAAGGAGCTCTCCAGCCTGAACAAGCAGAAGATCGATGGTCTGATCATCGATCTGCGCGGTAACGGCGGTGGCGCCCTGACCGAAGCTTCCGCCCTGAGCGGTCTCTTCTTTGCCAGCGGTCCCGTGGTGCAAATTCGTGATCACATGGGCCGTATCACGGTCAATGGCGATGACGATGGCAACGTCTACTACGGCGGCCCCATGTCGGTGATGATCGACCGCTACAGTGCCTCGGCCTCCGAGATCTTCGCTGCCGCCATGCAGGATTATGGCCGCGCCCTGATCCTGGGTGAAAACTCGTTCGGCAAGGGGACGGTGCAGCAGCATCGCAGCCTCGCCAAGGTCTATGACTTCTACGAGCAGCCGCTGGGTCACGTGCAGTACACCATCGCCAAGTTCTACCGGATCGACGGTGGCAGCACCCAGAACAAGGGCGTTGCGCCGGATATCAGCTTCCCGACACCGGTTGCCCCGGAAGAGACGGGCGAAAGCCGTGAGTTCAATGCGTTGCCGTGGGACAAGATTGCCTCCGCCAACTACGAGAAACTCGGCAACTTCGCCAGCCTGCTGCCGAAGTTGCAGTCGGCGCACGATGCCCGGATCGCCAAGGATCCCGAGTTTGCCTATGTGATGCAGGACATCGCCGACTACAAGGAGGAGAAAGACAAGAAGTCGGTCTCCCTCAACGAGGCGGAGCGTGTTGCAGAGCAGGCGAAACAGGATGAGAAAGCGCTCAAACGTACCAACGAGCGTCTGGCACGTCTTGGCAAGCCGGCGGTGAAGAGTCTGGATGAACTGCCCGCTGATTTTGAAGCGCCCGATGAGTATCTCATCGAAGCGGCCAATATCACGGCGGATCTGGCCAAGGTCAGCAAACGCAGCTGACAAGGCGACCCATCATGCACAAGGGCGACTTCGGTCGCCCTTTCTTTTTGTCTGGCGTATCTGACGTAATGCAAATTGTTTGACCCCGCCAGTTGGTTGTGACAGCCTCTTTCTCGCCTTTAACAAGCGTGGAAGCAGACAATAATGACCGATCACTCCCAGGCCATGACGGCCAAATATCGCCAGGATTATCAGGCGCCGCTCTACTGGATCGACACCATCGACCTCGATTTCCAACTGCAGGAGCCGCTGACCCAGGTCACCGCCATCACCCGCATTCGCCGCAACGGTGAGCACAATGCGCCGCTGATCCTCGATGGCGAGCAGCTGACCCTCAAGAGCGTTGCCATCGATGGCATTCCCTGTGACCACTACGAGCAAGGCGAGAGCAGCCTGACCCTGTTCAACCTGCCTGCCGAATGTGTGCTGACCATCGTCACCCTGCTGGATCCGGCCGCCAACACCGCGCTGGAAGGGCTTTACAAGTCTGGCGATGCCTACTGCACCCAGTGTGAAGCGGAGGGCTTTCGTCGCATCACCTATTATCTGGACCGCCCCGACATTCTGGCGCGTTACAGCACCCGCATTACCGCCGACAAAGCCCAGTTCCCCTTCCTGCTCTCCAACGGCAACAAGGTCGACAGCGGTGATCTGGATGGCGGCCGTCACTTCGTGCAGTGGCAGGATCCTTTCCCCAAACCCAGCTACCTGTTTGCGCTGGTGGCCGGTGATTTCGATGTGGAGCGCAGCCACTACACCACCAAGAGCGGCCGCAAGGTGGCCCTCGAGATCTTCGTCGACAAGGGCAACCTGGACAGAGCCGGTTTTGCCATGGAGAGCCTCATCAACTCCATGCGCTGGGACGAGCAGCGTTTCGGCCTCGAGTATGATCTCGACATCTACATGATCGTCGCGGTGGACTTCTTCAACATGGGCGCCATGGAGAACAAGGGGCTCAACATCTTCAACTCCAAGTTCGTGCTGGCCAATCCGGCCACCGCCACCGACAGCGACTACCACGGTATCGAACGGGTGATCGGTCACGAATATTTCCACAACTGGACCGGCAACCGCGTCACCTGTCGTGACTGGTTCCAGCTCAGCCTGAAAGAGGGGCTGACGGTATTCCGGGATCAGGAGTTCTCCTCCGACCTGGGCTCCCGAGGCGTCAACCGCATCAACAACGTGCGTAC
>OEQO01000098.1_pt1 | contig 21468 bp, 25 predicted proteins | sample 1539751 | NCBI WGS metagenome assembly OEQO01 (sample SAMEA3891237, study PRJEB23780) | metagenome | biome: terrestrial biome; feature: animal house; material: water of meat washing | place: Italy | collected 2015-05-12 | reverse complement strand
AAGTTTTGTTTGACGGGAAGATCAAGCGAACATTCTTAATTGTTGTTCTTTCAAATGTATCGCCTGTTTGTGGATTGATTCTATTGACAACAGGTTTAACATCAACATACCCTTCTTTAAGTCTTTGAACACCAACAACAACAGCAGGGACTGAGAAGTTTAAATCTCTGATTTGATTCTTTACTAAGAAATTAATAAGTTTTTCACTCATAGTCACCACCAGCATCATCTGATTGAGCTTCTGATTGATTACCTAGCTCACCATACATAACACCTTCTTGTTGTTCTGATTCGGCAATCTCTTGGTCTGTTGCTACTTTTCCATACCTATCACCAGAATCTTCGCAATACAAAACCATCTCCCAATCACCTTTTCTGTTGTTACCTTTGTATGTAGCCTCCCGAACACGGTAAACATTATCATATTCGTCTATAAGTGATGAAACTATGACATGCCCTTGTGGTGTTACAGATGGATTCAATAGTGCTGTTACTTTCGCATATTTTCGATTAATCTTAATCGTTCTATTGTGTCTAACACGATCTTTAACAGTCTTACCTTCTGCTTTACGTTTAGCATCTTTTACATCTTGCTCTCTTCGTTTAGCATTAGATTGAGCAATAGCAGCTTTAGATTTATCTGTTTGGACTTCATTTGCAGCAAGTTCAACAGTTTCATAGGCAGTTGCAATCTTATACTCTTCCTCAACCTTCCTTAAACCAGTGTCCCTCGAAAGGATGCACACATCTTTATATCTATCTTCTTGCGTTACAAATAGAGATTTAAAAGCAGACCTATCTTTCTTGTGTTTACTTAGGTTTGGAACTTTAGCATACCCTTCTGTGATTTTCTTTAATGCGAAATTTACACCAGCTTGAGTAAACGAGTAAACAAATGCAATAGAACCATCTTCCTGTTGTTCTGTTTTTCTAGTAAGCATGAACGCATCACACATTACTTTGATTATGTCTCTGATGATACCTTCAAAATCTGTATTAACAGATAAGGTTAAAACATACTCTTTAACTTTTTCAACATGCTGTTTTGGAACATTGCTAAAATCAAATATCATCGACTTCGCGCCAGCAAGCTTAGACACATCCATCAGGGCTTCATGAAGAGTTCTTACCCAAGAACCACCGCCATCGTATGAGTTGTAGAAGTATTCTAAAGAGTTTGCTGAACAATTAATATTAGTAGTTGTTGCTCCATTCTCTCTGACTTGCCACATCCTTGTAATCATCGCAATGAATAAAGGTTTAATCTCAGAGTTTGTATATCCACATCTTAAAGTTACGCTACCGCCTTCACTGTTCATTCTTTTATAGGTTTCTTGTGTTAAACCTTTAATGGATATTGTTCCAACTGAAGAATTTTCGTTTTCATCAATAGTCTTGAAAAACTCAAAATCAATTTCAAATTGGTTAGGGATTGTGATGATCTCACCTGTTGTGTAGTTTTTTACTTCTACTTCAGCATATCTACCAAACTGAATACCTTTACTAATAGCCAATTACAATCCCTTCTATTTTATTTTAGTTACCAACTAGCTTGATTCTTATGTTTCTATCAAGTCTTTCCTTTAGGTCAAAAGAGTTACCAACGAAACACATATCAAAATCTTCAGACCAATTTGAGAAATTATATGATTTGTCATACACAAAACTTTTACTCTTTGGTAACAACGTAACATAATAATTTAAGTCTATTTGAGTAGCATTGAAATTTAATTCACAGCGTCTGCCATAGTCTAAGAATGTATATGGTAGTAGTACATCACCATCAACACTAGAGATAGATAAACTTCTTTTCTTATTTCTTAGATTGTATTTGACATCCAAAACTAATAAGTTGTTCTCAAGCCTGATTCTTGTTTTGTAGTTGTAGTTATCAGATACAGGAACGATCACGTAGTTTGTGACAAAATCGTCAAAAAGATTGTCATCAAAATCACTCATAATTATCTTCCTGCTTCTCGTATAACTCTTGTTGCATCACCAACTTGTTCAAAATACCACTTCGAGTTAGCTCCTGTAGCTTCTAAACCAATTGCCATTTTTCTAGCTTCAACCGCATTTTTTAGAATCCTTTCTTCTGATAAAATACCGCTAGGAACTTGTATCTTCACAGATTGTGGGTCAGTGTTTTTCTCTGCCACATCTTTTGAGTCAGGCTTAGCAGATGAGTTATCGTCTGTGGTAGATGTTTTTGTAGTGCCTAAATCTGTCACAACTTTTGAATGTGCTTTCAATGGAGGTTGCATTTGATCTTCTTGCAACTGTCCAAAGCTAACGTATGCAACATCGACTTGTTCAATCGTCATCTTTATGAAGATAACACCATTAGAGCTTTCACCTGTATCAATCTCAAGAGAGGTTATCGCACAATTCTCATACTCTTTGTAATACTTTGAGGTAAGTTGATCATACCTCTCACTTACTGTATTTGCAAAAGATGCTTTTTCGCCTTCTAGAATAGAAACAATCTGACGATCTTTCCATAGGGCTTTCAAAGCATCTCTCATCGTTAGATGATAATTGTTACCACCTTCAACAGAGCTTTGACTAACAAAATCTTCACCGTCCCAGTAAATCTCATTTTCTTGGTTAAACAATGAATACGCAGAAACAACAGTGTTCAGCGAATATGTTGGATTCTCTGTTGAGATATTATCAGATATTGGAAAACCAAATTCTACAGTGCTTGAGGACACACTAGCTCTCAAGCTCTCTGTAAAAGATTGTACCGACTCAAAAGAAAATATCTGTTTTACATTACCATCTTTATTGCGATTTATTAATGTGTAAATCAAAAGATATACTCTCCTTTGTTATTATGGGCTAACATCTGCAATAACTTCTGATGTAGCGTTTCCTCTACGGTCTACATTAACATTTGTCATTGAGTTAATGGTAATAGGCGGGACGTTTCTGCCAAACCCGTAAGGTGAAGCCAAAGGTATCTGAGGTTTGTTACTAGCACCACCTCTAGCAGCTTTAGCATTTTCCATCGCTTGTTGTTGTGCAGCAATTCTTCCAGCGTTCCTAGATAGAACGTCCGATGAAGAAAGTTTTTTAGCATTTACATCGCCAAAATACCTGAACGTCTCTTTATTACCAGAAGACCACCAAGTAGGGTCTAGGGCATGTTTTAAGTTAATCCAATTCACTTGCATATCGAGAGTCATTAACTCCCAACGTAATTTGAAGTTCTCTAACTTAGCTCCCAGTGTGTCAATCCATGTCCACTTACCAAGCTTTCTGTCCTCTAGTGCCTTGCCGAATTGTTGCAGTAATGTCAATGCTCCTGATATTGCTAAACCAACCCAACCAAATCTTCTGGTTATTGTGATTAACGCTTGCCCCATTCGACCATTAAGAAAGCCAGTTACAATTCTTGCAATACCAGAGAAGCTTTTTAGATTCTTTGTTACGGATAATACTGCTTTTCTTTTCTTGAATAGTAACCCAAGCACAATGGTTAGTGCGATTGATAATAAACCGTTACCACCAGTTAAGTCATCTATAGATTTTTTAAACTCTTTAGCACCAGTTGTAATCTCACTTAATATATCAACCAGAGCTGATAGTTTATCAAAGATTTCACCCAACATTGCATCTAAACCACCAGTCATAATGCTTTCAGCAAAGTCATTTAGGCGGTTCATAAACTGTTGTTGTTTTACTACAGACTGATTCAATGCTTTATCTAATGCGTTATTCTTATTAGCCATTTCAGACATAAGCTCTGCGACACGGGGGAGAACATCCTCTGCTTTTACAGTACCAGCCTTACGCATTTTCTCGTAGCCTTTTTGGTCTACCTTGTAAACTTCCATTGCAGCTTTCTTAACAAGCTCTTTCATTGGAAGTCCACGTTCAGCCATTTGTCCTTCTTCTTCTGCCTCAATCTTCCCTTTGGAGAACATTTGAGTCATTGCACGGTAAACGCCTTTTTGATCATCAGCACTGTTTCCCATCACTGTCATTAACTCACCAAAACCTGTAAAGATTTTTTGTGTCTTTTCTAGTGATAGTTTGCCTTGAACAGATTGCATTACTTTGGCAAAACCTAACCCCATTTCCGTAGTGCTTTGACCTAGACGATTAGACTCTGATCTAACATAATCCATTGCCTTACCATATTCTTCAGCATCCTTTGTAGAAGCTGTCATAATGTTAGACATTTTAATACGTTCACGACCAGCTTGTACTGTTTCTTTAACAGCAAAACCAGCACTAGGTAATCCACCAGCTAATGCAACTGCTGGAAGCATTGACCTAAAGAAACCTCCTGAGAAATCACCTCTACCACCAAACATACTACCGAAAAATGAGCTATCTCTGGTTTGCCTATTGCTAGAATATCCACCGCCTCTATTTGAGTTATCTCCATTAAAATTTATTCTAGTGTTTGAGTTTCTTCGTATTTCACGTATTCTCTCATTAACATTAGATAACTCGTCTACTGTTGCTCGAACACTTGTTCTGTAGTTGTTCCAAATCGGAACACCAGCTTTGACAGAGGCGTGTATTTTTCCTAGAGCTTTAGTAATACCTTTTTGATTAGCTTGAATAGACGTAAGAGCTTTTTCAACAAGCTTCACATTAGCTGCAACACTCTTATAACTGTCTGCAATATTTTGGTTAGCTCGTCTAATTGATACTCTATCTAGCCTAGTATTAACACCGTCTAATGCTGATGAAGCACTTCGTAGTTTTTCAGCTAAGATACCAATGTTTCTTGCAGCTACTATTGTATCACCACGAACTTCTCTAAGCTTACTGTTGAATTTATCTAAGCCTGCTGTGTCAACTTTAAATCCAAGACTAGCAAACATACTAGCAATTTGATTAGACATATATACCTTTCCTTGTCTTGGTTATCTACTGTTTGAACTTTCTTTCTGTCTTAAATAATCTTCGTATGAAATTAAGTTTTCATATTCGTAGTATTCTTTTAGATCAAGAACATCATCTACTGTCATTTCGTATTTTAATTTTAATAGTAGAGATGGTTTATCTTTTGTTTTTGGATGACATAATACTTCCATCCATTCAACAGGGAGTGAGAGGTTATTCTCAAGTCTGTCGTATTCTCGTTTGTTTACCCTCGTTACTTGGTTTTCCTCTTTAGGAATTACTTCGCATTTGTAACGAGTCTTTGAAAAGATTCAAGGTAGTTTAATTTTAAAACTTCATAAGTGAGTTTTAATAATGTGTCGTAGTTTTGCTCAAACTCAACATCGAAGTTAACCTTTGAACCATTAACTGTTACAGCATCCATAAGCTCAACAATAATGTCGAATACTTCTGAAGCATTTTCACCAGCTAACAATGAAGATAATTCTGAAACGACTGTTTCATCCTCTACATCAGGATTTCCCCAAAACTTTAAAAATGGGAATACGTATTTAGTGACACGAGTAAGTAGCATAAAACCTTGCTTACCACGAAATGCATCAATAATGTAAGTTTTATCGTTTAATTGAGTAATTTGTTGCTTTGACATTTAATTATATCTCCTAAAAATTTGGATCGCCTTTCTCTGGTTGATGTGGCGTAGTTTGTACAGGTGTGTTTTCACTAACACCTTTAGATTCTAGTTGAGCATTGGCTTCACTTTGTTTTGAGCCTGTTGCTGTTTGTGCTGTACTATCAGATGCAAATACATTAGTTGTTAGTGTTGATTTAACACCAAATACATAAACCTTATTAGGTGCTTGCATTGATAAAGTTATTTCAGGCATACTAATAATATGTGACCTAAAGATATCTACAATATCCCCATTCTCATATACACTAATATAGAACCAACCTTTAAGTTCTTGTTGTTTTCTTGCAAGAGCTTGTAGGATAGAATTTGACTTTGCTGTTGGGAGGATGTTCAAAGTAAGTGTCATCATCTCCTCTTTGTCATAATAAGTGTAGTAACTTGGGTCAATACCAAACTCTGCAACACTTATTGTTCTAGCACTAATGGTTGCTTCCTCAATACCATCAATTTCCATGCGAGCAATTGTGATTTTATTTCTTGAAGCATCATAAACTTTAGTCGATCTTTCTAAGAGGTTTCCACCACCCAATAAGGATTTCGCTTTCTCAGCTAACCCTGTTAATATTGAAGCCATTTAATATCCTATGCTTTGTATTTTTCTTAGAAAAGATTTTTAAGTTTACCCATTGTTGATGAGAATACTTCAATACCTTTACTTTCAATAGATGAAAGATCAATACCTACCATTTCAGCAAGCTCTACAACTTTAACTAAAGACTGAATTTTAGAGTAAAGCTCATTACTTTCATAAGTACCTTGTTGTGTGTATTTACCGTTGTGACAAATGAACGTCCATGTCTTAACGCCAACATCTGATGCAAAGCTTGTATTGGCTTCATTCTCAAAGAAACAATCTAAGGCGAAGAACTTAGTACCGCCCTCACTCATTCTTTCTTCGACTTCAATTGGCATCTTAAATTCAACATTGGTCTTTTGATACAGCTTGAATAATAGGTGTAACCACGTATTAGCTTCGCTAGTTTGATTAACATGGAAAGTTAACCTATAACTACCATACTTATCCTTAAACGCTGTTCTTGAGCCATCCATAGCCTTTCTGAACGTGGTTACATCATTCTCTCTTTCAATGTCAACAATGTTGCTTTCAGAGAACCCTTCAATTGGTATTCCAAAAATCTTACATCTAACTTGAGATGGCACATAAGAGTTTAAATATTTCATTGAAGAGTTTATCCTTTATTTGTTAAACAACACTTTTCCATTCGTCATCGATATTAACGCCAAGTGCTTCTAATACTTGAACAGTATCAGGATCAATTAAGCCGTTACCACCAATCCATTGATCAGCCCAAGCGAAAGTAATCATCCAATCACGAGTACCTGTTGCACTACCAAACTCTTGTGAAGTTGGGCGTGATACATAGCATTGAGATGAGTAGACATAAGAACGACCACTCTTGTCTGCAAATGTACAAGTGAAGATACCATCACGACCTGAAATATCACTCTCATCGTAGCGTAGTAAAGCACTTAGAACATCATTTGATTTAGATGTTTGTTCTAAGTGAATAGTCATTTGAACGGTCTTATCTAAACGATGTGTACGAGTAGTGTGACCATCAATACCAACAGTGTTAGTCCATGTTTGATCAGGGAACTCAATACTCACTGTAGAATCTGCTGTAAAACCTGTAACAGCGTGACTTGTATTAGTCTTAGGATGACTAATAACAATTGTTGTAGATGATGGAATATAACTATTTAAAGTACGCCCAGCCATTTATAATTCTCCTTATTAAGCGTAAACAGTGCCTTCAACAGCATCTACATAAATGATTGCACCAGCTAATCTAGCTCGGAAAGTCAATCGTGAAAGAATACCAGAAGCTCGTTCTTGTGAAGTTAGTTTGTTAGCATCTGGAACAGAGATTTGGAATCCATCATCTTCTGTAAGAATGTTATTTGTAACAGCTTCATTCAATACGGTAACAAGCTCTGCTTTAAATAGATCAATACCGCCATTTGTATATAGGATACGTTCTTTGGTGTATAGAAGATTCCATAAGCGTTCACCAATACGAATCTTGAGCCAAATAGCACCTAAGATAACGTGAATCTTTTCACCTTTAGGAACATTACCGTTACCAACGATAACGCTATCTTGACCAACTTTAGTGTAGAAGTGAGCTTCTTTATCTTTTAAATAGTTTGCTTCTGTTGATGTATAACCTTCAGCGACTAAGCCAGCTAAAGTTTTATATAACCAAAGATTTGAACCAATAACTGCTGATGCAAAACGACCTACCCAAGCTGCTTCACCCATTGACACTGCCGTATCTTTAAAGTGGATACCAAAAGACTTAACGAAGTTTAATGCTTTCAACTTAGAGAAGATGTCTGTAGTAGCACTTGTAATAGTGGCAGCGTTAGTATCACTGAATACATAGATAATATCTTGTGTTTCTACATAAGTAGCGATAGCAAGTTTATCTACATCTGTGGTAGCATCTGTAACTAAGAAGAACCATTCATTTGTTTGACCTTGTAAGTTTTGAATAGCTGTTACATAGTTTGGTTGTGTAGATGCGTCAAACTGACCTACAACAATCTCTTTAACTTGTGGGTTTTGAGAGAAGATTCGTTGTGCTGCAATATATGCTTTGTCTGTCGCTTCAAAACCATCAGATAACATTGCTGTTACGCTGGTAAATTTACGATAACCTGTATATCGGTTCTCACCTGTCAATACTGCAATCGTTTGAAGGTCTCGTACTGTTTTGGATACAACCTCTCGGTTGATAATCACATTAACAATATCTTTAATTTCTAACATTTTTCATTCCTGTGTTAGTTGTATATTGTTCCTTCAACCTTATCCACACCTAAGATAGTATGTACGAGTGTTGCAGAAAACTTCATTGATAATTTATTTGTTCTTCTATCTTGTGTTACTTTTGTTATTCTGTAGTCATAGAAATGATTTTCTGTTACAGCAACATCTAATACCTCTTTAAGACCATTCTCCATAAGAATGCTTCCAGAGTTTGTTTGAGGAACTTTCTCTTTTGTGTATAAGATTTTCCATAGGTTTCTTTGAATAGCCCAAATGAGCCAATCATTCATAACTTTATATTCAATCTTTGTTCCATCAGCCGTTGTGCCACTACCTACTGTTGCTTTATCTCTACCGTAGATTAGCGCTGATGAAGTAGATAAATCTGGAAGGTTTGTTCTTTTTGTTGTTGCTACTTTAGCTAAGAACTTGTGCAACCATTGAACTCTACTAGGGAAATAGAAACCACAGTTTCCAATCCAAGATGCTTCTGGATAATTAGATAGTCTTGATTGAGCAAGCTCTACAGTCATATCATAAGGCTCAAACTGAACAAGCCTATTGTCATCCCAAGCAACACCACTTGTATTATCCCATTGCCAAACACCTTTACCATCAGAGTAAGGTAAGTCAATTTTAAAGAACTCATCTTGAAAGTAATAAACAAGTTTTGATCTACCTTGAATTAATGTAGACACATCTGCTGTTGATGAAAAGAATTGTAATTTAAATTGTTCTTCAGATATTGAGCTATTGAAAGATAAAACATCATCTATGTCTTTACTATCAATCACAACATAATAGTAATTTGAGTTATCATCAGCTTTATAGGCTTCTTCAAAAGTCTCTGTTGATCTCTTAGCCCTTACGACTACCTTCCCCATCTTACCTTGAGCAAATACACTGTGTACGAAGTTATATACGTTCCCTGCCCTCATATAACCAGCATCTAAGAGTTGACTTAATTGAGTAACTTCTAATGTTCTTGGTGCTGTATCACTTTCAGAGATAAACCCTACAGTATAAAAAGCATCGCTTTGTATTTGGAAATATTCAACTTGGATATCAACTTTAATAGGTGAAAAATCTATGTCAATTGTCATATTTCACACCTTTGTTAATTTACCTTAGAAATCGTAAACTCAATGTTATAAATACTTACAGCTCTTGAATATGTTTTTAAGCTGATTGTCATACCGTTACTAGATAAAGGTGTGTCACCATAGACAAATGTGCTAAAGCTCATGTCTTGTATTAGATTGTCACCTCTAAGTGTCCTATCTTCAATGTAAGGATTTTCTGTAGTATTCTTACTAAATACAATTTGTACACGATCGGCACTGTTTGATGCAGCAACTTTGAATCTTACACGTACAGCATATAAGCCAGCCACATCTGTCATTAAGCATTTTTGTGTTGTGCTATCATAGAATTTTGCAACATTGGTAGGCATACCATTTGAGATAGTAGTCCCTGAATTGTTAGGGATAATTACTGTAGTGTTAGCTGAAATAGTGAAAGGAGATGCATCTGTATATTGAGCATCTTTATAACTTCCCCAACCTAAGAGTCTAGGTGGAACATTTGATTGTAAGGTTGTTGAATTGTTGTATGTAACAATTACTGAATGATCATCTTGAATAACAATGTTTGTTGCTTGAGCAGCATCTTTACCATCAGCTCCAGCTACACCTTGAATACCTTGCTCACCCTTAACACCTTGTAAACCTTGTGTACCTCTAATGTTTGCAGCATTACTGATATTTGTCACAATACCTGTTGAAGATAAGTAACCTACTGCTGGTTTAGTACCAGAACCACCTGTCCAATCAATAACACGTAGAACAAGCTCATCAGTACCTCTAACTTCTGTCCTAAGAGAAGGTGTCCAACCATTATTGCCACTAGCACCAGTTGCTCCTGTAGCACCTTTTAGAGACACAATCCATTGTTGTTCTGTACCAATAAAACCGTTACTAACTGCAATTTGATACGCTGATAAACCATTCGTACCATCTTTACCATCTTTACCGTTAGCTCCAGCTACACCTTGTAACCCTTGAGCACCATTATCGCCTTTCTCACCTTGAACATTGGCTAACATCCAAGCTTGAAATGTTGATCTTCGTAATAGTCTAGCTTCACCATCATCTACGATAAGAAACAAATCATTGTCTGTAAAACTGGCAGATGTTGCTACTGGAATATCATTAATCTTAACTTCATTTTCTGCCATTACGCACCTTTCTCTTTGTTGTTTTCTACATCATAAACATAGTCAAAATCCGTTGACTCTAGATCACCATGAAATACAGCTTCTTTAATTATTGGTGTTTCTGATGTAACTGTTCTTTCAATACGTAGAAGTAAATCTATTGTTGCTCTACGGTATGATGTTGTGTTGTCGATTGGTGTAAACATATAAAGAATATCTTGATAGGATACTAAGCCAATATTGTTACTTCCAAACAACCATGCACTATTAGAGAATCCTAAACCAGTATGAAAGTCCTCTACATACTCTTGGAATGTTTCATCTCTAGGGTCATATTGAAATGTCAAACTAATATTGACTTCTTTAACTTGAGAAATGCTCTCAATAAGATTGAAGAATTTCCTATCAGTGAAAATATAATTACCGTTACTATCAGTGACATAATCATTGTTATCCCATTGCAACTTCTCTTCGTATGTTGGTAGGACATTTACAGTCTTACTAGGCATGCCAATATTTCTACTATCAATAAAGCTAACCATACAATAAGGAGGTTTTGGTTCAGGATATCCTTTATCAGCAAAGAACAAGTGAAACTTTGGTTCGATCATTGGAGATAGTGCTTTGTAGATATTCGTTTCAAATATCATTAACTAATCCTCTCAACTTTACCTGTAACTCTATTAGTATCATCTTTGTCTAGTTTTACTGCAACACATTCACAGTGAGTGCCAAAGTTGCCAAAAGGTCTTACAACTAAAACTTCCCAAAGAGCATCCCTGTATTTTAATAAGTCAGCTTCTAATGGTGTATCACCTGTTCTTGTTGTATATAACCAATTATCACTAGAGAACCATACAGCTTCTTTTTCTCTTTTACCGTCTGGTAATAGTTTTGTTAAATATTGTGGGAAGTTTGGTTGAACATTTGCAACGATTGTAATTTCTTGTTTTTGTGCTGGAACATAGTTCCCTTCAACCCAATCACCACCACCAACATCTCTTATAATTGTGTAAGGTCTTTTACCAAGTCTTACTCGACTATTTGTTGACAAGGTTATTTACTCCCTTTAATGTTTTCAAAACTTTGTTGAAATACTTTAGCTTTAAATGAAGTGAGCATTACACCTGTATCATCTAGTTGGTAAGTATGACCTTTAATTCTAATTGTAATTGGGGAAAGTTTCTTATGTGATTGTGCTAACACAACTTCATTATAATCTTTCTTAATTTCTGTAGCTAAAGATATAAGTGTAATGTTGTCTACCAATCCTGTACAAAGACTTTGGAAATACTTTTTAATTTCTTCGTTGTAGCTAAATTTAACTTTGTTTACAAGCTGTCTAAAGTAAGGGCGTGGAGGAATATGAACACCATTCTCTCCTATTGTTCCAAACTCTTGCCAATACGCTACAGAAGCAATATATGTTCCCTCATTCTTATGCCCTGATGGGTATTTCTTTTTATCAATCCAACCAAACCTAATATGTCTTACATTACCTTTCTTACAAGCTCTCTTAATGTTCTTTAAGTACGAATCATCGAAGTTAATATCAAGATTAACAAAAACACCTTGAGATTGTTGTCTCAATACTTTCTTAGATGTTGCCATTTAAACTTGTCTCTAAATTAAGGTGAATTACTATTCTGAATTTCATTTTCAGGTAAGTAGAAATCAACAACACCTGTAGCACCTAAGTCATTACCTAAACCTTGTTTATCTTCGTAAGGTTCTACAATGTCTTGACCATTCACTTTATAAATTCTTCTACCTTTCCACATAGGGACATTAGTTTCAGAACCTCTGTAAAATGGTTGCCAAGTAAACTCATTTGATTTAGCGTAGTATTCACTTTCACAACGATACGTACCACCGAAGTAAGCTAGTGGTGCTAACATACCGAAAGCAGGGTCTTTAAGCTTCTTAGTGAGCAATGACATGAATGCATCGAATGCTTCTTTACCATATCGCTCTTCTTGCCCTACACGCTCTCTCAGAGCCGTATGTGACATCTTCATTGCGATAGCCATACCAACAGTCCTACTCATCGTAGAGTAGCCGATACAGTGGTATTTTTGGACTATACGAGCATAATCACTATCTTGTAGAATATAGAAATACTCATCTGTGTCACCATACTCTAAACGTAGGTCTAAGATTACTTCTGCTAAGTCTCCAACACTAAGTGGCGAACACTGTTTCATATTTTATCCTTCTATAATTAAATGATCATAGACTAATCACTTGAGTATAGAAGGAGGGCTTTTACACCCTCCAGACATCAACTATTATTTAGTAATAGTGACATCTACAGATAACTCTGGTTGAGTCATGTAGTAAGCAACACTTGATTCTAAACCAACTTCAAAATGTTGATCATGTTGAATCGGAGTACGCCAAGCGTAAGTTTCAGAACCTTTAGCGCCCAACTGAGAGAAGTAAGGAGCTGGAGCTGCAACAGCTTTATACAAACCACGAACACCACGTAGAACTGTGAAGCCTTTACCATCTGTAGTAACTTCTACATTAGTACCATCTTGACGAGTGAATACGTTAGGGTAAGTGATGAAACGAACACCGTTACCAAGATCGAATACTTGAGAAACACCGTGAGCTGTTAATGAAGTCTCACTGTAAAGTAAGTCTTGAGCAAGAGCTAAACCAGCACGACCTGTACCTGTAATCAAGTTAGCACGTAAAGGAGCGATTGAAGCGTGAGTAGAGATTGCTTGTAAGTCAGCGTTAGTAACAACAATATCAACTACTGGAACTACTGGAGATACTTTGTTAGCACGTTGAATCTTAGTTTTAAGAGCTACAGCCCAAGCTAAGATATCTAGAGTAGAGCTAGTAAGGTCAAGAGTTTCAGTTAAGCGTACAACACCTAAGTTAGCTACCATATCTAAGTATGCAGTACCATCACGAGGGTCACGTAGAACACCTTTAGCAGCTTCTACAGCCATATACTCATGGTTTTGAGTCATAGTTAAAGACATACGCTCTAAACGATCAAGAGTTTCATCATTGATTGTGATAGCACGTTCAGCGTCAGTTAAACCGTTGAAGTTTGCTACACGACCTTCAAAGTTCTCATAAGTGATAGACTCTACGAGTTTCATGTGAGGGATAGCAAAAGTAACAGCTTTTTGAACTGTCTTAGCTGTACGGTCAGCATCACGCTCACGAACAGAGTTGAAGCCTGACATTTTACCGTAGTCAGTCATTGTTACGTCTGCAATTACAGTACGCTGAGTAACAGGTTCTACCGTATATAGACCAGTTTTAGAGAAAGCACCATAAGGGTATGCTACTGTCTCGAATGATTCTGTTACGTCAATAAAGCGTGAACTGTTTAATGGGTTTACAATTGTTTGTGCCATGTTATATAAATTCCTTTCTATTTATTCTTTAATAATAGGGATTAGCTAAAGCTAATTACCCCTTAACTGCTTGTTTAAGAACTTTGAAACCATTCTCTACTTTTAAGCGAGTAAAGATTGCTTCTTTGTTTGCAGCGTTTGAATCAGAAGGGAATTTAATTTCCGCATCACCAATTGCACCGCCATTACGAGCATCAAAAACTACAATAGCTTTAGGCTCTGTTAAGTAACCAGTTTTAAGCTCTACAATATTTGGGTCAAAACCATTTGAGCAATCACCTTTGATTTCTTTACCAGCAAGGATTGCAAGTTTACCTTCGGCTGCTGCTGCAAGAGCTGCTTGAGTAGCAGGGACAGTAATTGATTTATTGTCAGCACTTAGAATAACTAAAGTACCAATTTGATAAATACCAGCAGTACCAGTAAGTGATACAGTTTCACGCGCCCAACCAACTTGTTGACCATTCTCTGATTGGAAAACTTCATCCCAAGTTGTGTAGTTATATTGATGAGGTAGGTTTGTAACTAACATATTATTTTATTCCTTTTGTCTTATGCTTTTTGTTTTGCTTTACGAGCTTGAGCTTGTTTAAGAAGCATTTCTTCTGGTGTCTCAGCAATCGCTGATGCAGAAGCAGAATGACCTACCTCTTCCATAGATTGTTCTTGAGTTTTTACTGATGCTTGAAAATCTGCTACAACTTTACCAAAAGCATCTTCATCTAATGATGCAAACATTGTTGCGTACATTTGAGGTTTTTCTGATTCAGTTCCAAATACAGTAGCTAATTGTTCTACACGAGCATTGTGAGCAGCATCAGCTTTAAATTTAGTTAACTCAGCTTCAGCATGTTCTTTAGCTAAAACAGAAGCAGATAAATCAGATTGAACTTTAGATAAGTCACCTTGTAGTTTAGCTACTTGAGTTTCTAGTGATTGCTTATCAATTGTGGCTGTTGCCAGTTGAGCAGTTAATTCTTCAACAGAAGCAACTTGCTCTTGAACATTTTGTTCAGACATTGTTTGTGTTTCCTTGTTGTGTTTCAATTGTTTGTTTTCTACAGGGATGCCTGCATATTGTTTAAGACCTGTAGTTTTGTTGTTAGGAGTTTTTAAACCGTAAGCCAATTCAAAATCTTCTAACTCCATCACCTTGTCAATAAACCCTACAGCAAGAGCATCATCAACGTCATAAACAGAAGCGTTGGTTTCTCTCACACTATCCTCAGAAATGTTTCGGTGTGTTGCCACATGGGAAACAAATGTTTTGTAGGTCTTATCAACTGATTTCTGCAAGTCACTAATAAACTTGTCAGTAAACTCTCCTGTAGAGTTATCAAACGGAATCTTATTATCTCCAGCAAATACAAACTGACGCTTGATACCCATGTTTGAAAGCATTTGAGAATCATTGTATAAGGAAACAACAACACCTACAGAGCCAACTTGACTTTGTGGATGAGCAATAACTTCATCTGATAAAACAGCGAGTCCTAATGCTGCACTAGCTGCAAGACCATCAATATATGAGATAGTTTTCACACCATTTTGTGTAGCAATTTTTTTAATGTGGTTGGCAGCAGAGAACATACCCATAGCCATGCCCCCACTCGAATCGATTTTAAGAACAATGGTCTTAACACCAGCTTCAATTTGCTTCTCTGCTTGAGCTTTTAATCCTTCATAAGACGTAAGCTCAATACATTCTGCATTCATTTCACCAGCACGGTAAACTAGAGTACCAGATACATCTAGAACACCTACCATTGTTTCAGGGTTAACACCAATCTTACTCAATGTATAGTTTTGATATTCTTTTTCATTTCCGAAATCAGACAATCCTAATAAGGCTTCTTCTTTTGGTTTTTCAAGTTTTAAATTTGCAACACGTTCTGGATTAGATAAGTAATCAGTAATCGGTTGCAAAGAATCTAATGTCACTAGCAATGGTTTATTGAAAACCATACTATTAATGTTCTGACCTCTAGCCATTATTTCTCCATATTAAGCATTTTCTAAATTACTCGCACTCTTATCATCTTCAGAAACAGTGTTCGCTGTACCTTGACCTGATGGTGAAGCAGCTCCATCTCCAGAACGGCTCTCATCCTCATCCATTGTTCCGAGAATTTCATCTAATTCTTCTTTAGTTGCATCATGTGGTACACGGTAAGGAAGACTCATAACTTCAGCGATATAGTTGATATTGTCTGGTGTTACAGCGATAAGTTTAGTTGCTTTAAGTTGTTGCATTGCTTTAGCGAATGCTGCAAAATCCATATTGAAGATATCACCACGTTTAAGTTTTGGTGTCTTCGTATCATCCCATCCATTACGTCTAAATAGATCAGGAATTAAATCTTTATTCACTTGGGCGAAGATGCTATCTAACAAACTCTCAACAACCATACTCAACATGTCTCGCTTATTGGCTACACTCGATGATGTGCCTTGAGCCATAATGAGAGCATCTGCAAACAATGCTTGCAAGATTTGATCTGAACGTGTCTTAACAACACTTGAGATAGCTGAGATATTTGAAGCAGAAGATTGAACAATGCTAAAGTCAAAGTAAGGTTTACCATTCTCATCAACATCTGATGGTAGGATAACTGATTGTTGCTCACCAATACCTAATTTAGTAACACCATCTTTCATTACCTTGTATGTCATTTTCTGCTCATCTGTAGCAGTCTCAGTCATATAGATAGATGGAATCTTAACTACTGGTACACCATTAAGGTTTTTAACAGTAGCAATCTCTTCTGTCTCTAAGAGGTTTTGAAGTTTACGCCAGTGATTATAGCAGTAGGATAGCTTTGACTTACCCTCTGGATTACCATTCGTGGCATTATCTCGAATCAATAAGAAACGATCACGAGGGATGAATGTATCATCACTATAAGTAGTTTTTAATGTGATCAATCCATTCTGAAGATCAACTAAATCAATTTCCTTTTGATAACATCCTAACACTGTTCTTACTTTTTCATCGAACTTCCACTTAGCAATACTTCCTTGAGAACGGATAGGTAGGCGTTTGATACCAATCTTACCATCATCGTATTTGCTACCATTCTTCTTGCGTCTAAAGTAGAATACTTTTTCGTGAATAGAGAATCCGTATTTATTAACAGACATAGCTTCACGAATAAACTCATCAAGAGTTTGATCAACCATATCGTTGAATACTTGCTCTACAAAGTCTTTACGTTTCTTGTGTCTATCACTTTCATCGTAAGATTCAAAGTAGTAAGGTGTACGAGAAGCAATTACGTTTACAATGGATAGGGCAGAAGCAATAACAATGTTCTGTTCCATTTGATCGTATGTAGCAACACAATAAGGGAATTGTAAATCCTTTCGTGTTTCTGATACTACTAAACCACCATTAATCTTTAATCCTAAGTTACCAATCTCTGATTTAACTTCGCCATAAGTGGCACTTTTCTTATCATTCGTTGCTTCAGAATTTTGTGCCATTTCTTATAGTTTTCCTTGTTCTAATTAAAAAGAGCATCACAATCTTAGTAATGCTCCATTAAAGTTTGGTAGTTCTTTATTTGTTGCTAATTTCTGTTGACAAGCAGAAACGCAGTCTACTAGCTTTTTTGTTAATGAGTATTCGTTAATTACTCACCAAGAGAATCATTTAGATTTCTTGCTATATGTCACCATATAGATCAGACCATATCTTCTATAGAGATTATTCTATAGCCTACCGCTTCGGAATCACTTGACCCCTACTCCCTTACATTCATCAGGGATGGTCGTTACACTTTTATTTATTTCTAAATACTTAGCACGGCATAGTCTGTATTGCTACAGGTGTCCACCGTTTTCAATAGGTTTATAGACGACCTAGTTGTTAATCGTCTTTTTTGTAAGCTGTTGAGCGTTTCCCATCAAAACCCTCAAGTTCATCTAGGAAATAATCATTCCACTCACCTTTAACAATTCTCACTAATCCTGTTTCAGCCAATGCTGAGAATGGTAGGAATTGAGAGAGTTTAGAGTTATGTGGAGAGTGTTTTAATAATCTAACAGCAACACCTTTCTTAGCACACTCATTCACCCATTGCTGAGAAGCCCATCGAGCTTGTGCGTTAGGGTCTTGAGGGATAAAGGTGTTTACGATAGTATCGCAATATTGCTGATCTTCAATTCCAGTGTCAATAATCCAATCAACAACATCTAGAATTGATATTCTATTTCTTCTAGCATCTTCGATATAATAGTATCCATCTTCACCGTAAGACATCATAACTGCTGCCGTATAGTCAGGATGTGGACTAGATTCCGAAGGTTTTGTTGCTGCAATATCCCAACACCGAACTCTACGTTTAACTTTACAAGGGATAGAATCTACAAACTCAACCCAATCTCTCTTAAAGTAGCCTGAGTTTTCTTCTTGAACTTCCCAGTTACCATAAAGAGCTTTTTCTCTAGTGATTCGTGGTAAGCTTGCTAATGTTGACACATAGTCAGGATTGGCTTCAAGAAGTGGTGGGTTGTCTAAGCAAGTGGCTGAGATGAAAGTAAAAGACTTTGGTGAGGCTGTAGTTTCGCCAGTTTCTTTATTCTTAGGAAACTTACTGCCGAACTTGTCGATAAGCTCTTGTTTTGTATTACCCCACTCAGTTGTGTTGCCAACTTTTAAGAAGTAACGAACAACACCATCTCTTTCTGGGTTAGCTCTACCACCAACATCTTCACCATCAAGAATCGTTCCACGAGGGTAAAGATAGTAGTCTTTAATCCAATCATATATCACGGACTCTCTATCTGGATTGCATGTCAACCAAATGTTAGGGATCATCTTAGCTTTTGTACGTAAACGAGATTCAGCCCAAACAATTTCTTCTTCTGTGAAGTGGGTGGCTTCATCTAGCATGATTGCACCGATCTGCTTACCTTGCAAGGACTTCATACCCTTATCACCGTCTAAGCCAGTGAAGAATATTTTAGCCCCATTACTAAGTGTAATCTGCATAGGCATTTTAATTACCTTTGCTTTTGGATCGTACTTAGTAAACATATCTACAGCTTCATCAAAAGCACCGCCAGCTCCTCGAAGGTCTGAAGCATTCTTACGAATAACAAACCCTACGAAGTTTGGATCATCTACATAAAGAAGAAATCTCATCAATCCCATATGGGTCTTCCCCCCTCCCATAGAACCTCCGTAGATAGTTCGATAAGCTGTGGATTGAATGAACATCTCTTGTTTTTTAGATGCTGGTTGGAATAACGGTTTATTCTCTTCCAAAAATATCCTCCTTGATAGGAAGTTAATTCATGGTAGGTTTAAACTTACTTTGATTAACTTCTACAAATTCATTTACACTTGAAGAAGGTGATCCCTCTTTCTCATTTAAATCGTGACGCTTAATTTGCTCATTAAGAGCTTTAAGTTTCTTCTCAGCTCGATGATTCTCTTCTTTCATAATATGGTTATCAACAGAGATAAACATAGCAATATAATCTTGAGCCATTTTAAACTTAGTTGTAGGCTTAGCTTCTGAATCTTGAGAAACTGCTTCTAAGGCATCCCCTGCCATTTTAATAGCTAACTCCATGCTACTGTTCATCTTAGCTTTGATTTGAGCAGTAGTGATCGGCAAGCGTTTAACTTCAGCCATATTGAATATCCTTAATAAAACACATGACCATCAATTCTACGAGGTTTTACATTTGTCTTAAACCTAACACCTAACTTAGTGGTGTTAAAGTATAAGGCATTTCCTACATGATTTTGAGTAGTGCATGAAATAGAATCATAAGCAACTTTTCTAATCTGTTGCCATTGTTCTTTATGTTGAGCGTCTTTGTAAGAAAGCTTTGGTGGTTTGCTTAGAGAGACGTTCTTATTGTAGAAAGAGAATTGACCTTTCTGTTTTATTACACCACAAATACTGTTAGGGTAGTTTGGATGTTTACTTCGGTTAATAATTGTTTGAGCTACTGCTTCTTGACCTTTCTTAGACTCACCTCTAGCTTCAAACCATAAGGCGACAGAAAGACACATTGCTTCAATAGACATAAAAAAGTTCCTATCAATAAAAGAAAGGAACGTATTATACAGAAACTTAGGTGATCATACAAACGTATGAAATTTTATTTATACAAATATGTGTTTATTTGTACAGGGGTATGATTACTCATACAGTTCATCAACAGCATCCACTAAAGCAGATTGTTTGATGATACATTTATTATGTTGCACCACTTCTTCATTAATCCAGATAGCAATATCTTTAGATTTATTAGAAGGGATTTCTTTAATCTCTGAACACTTTGTCCTTAGAGATTTATCAATTACTGGAATTGGAATTGCTGTTGGCTGATCTAATGGTTTCGTTTTGGACTGACAACCACTCAGCAGAAAAACACTCGCTAGAATCAGAAATGTTGTTGATAATAGGTTGGAGTTTTTCTTTAATGATAGTTTCTGTTTTAGTGTCGTTAAGTTGTTTTTCATATCGTTCACTCACTTCACTAATACGTTTCTCTGTTTCATTTTGTTGTTTTAGAAGTTCAATTGTTTTAGCTTGATTTGTAATAACAATAGTGTTTAGTTGTAATTCATGTTCTTTCTTTAGAGATGTATTACGTTCATCTAATATGTTACAACGAATTAAAATGGTTACAATAACAATTGAACATAAGGCAATAACAATGTACTGCCAATACTTTAAGATTAAAGTTAGATACAGAATCATGTTAATACCTTTGGGATAATATTTGGAGCGGAATTATCAGACATGCTCTGACTCTCGATTCACAAGTTTACTTAAGCACTTGCTTCACTACACCTTCTTGGTTTCCGCAATACGTGATACATTTGAAAGGCTGTATCTCACCCATAATCTAAGCAGAAGATAAATCTTTGTGCAAAGTTACTTATGGAAACATAACAAAATCTAAAGCGTTAAATCTTTAGCGGAATGTTTCGATGTTATCTTGTTGGTATTACCTTTTATGCTTTCGAGAATACCACTCAATAAGTAAATCTTGAGGTTTGTTTATTTTACTTCTGGATACCACACCACGAAATCTACAAGATAATTTTCATTGCCTAGCAAGCGTTTTAGCACTGAGACGAATCTCTATATTTGGGTTCAACAAAACAATGATTAAAACTTAGTCTAGCTCTAAGAAATCTTAATGGTAAGTCAAACTATTGCGCTAGGTTTGCCTACAAGCTATTATTTTTTCAATCCTCATTTAAGGTAGTGGAGCACCTATTTAAATTTCCTCATTCGCTTACATGGTAGAGGGCTACACGATATTCTCTTGCTGTAATATTTATTACTGATCACAAGAGGTATTTATAAGACAATCATTTTTAATGTTGCCTATAATATATTTAAAACCCAACAGTTTGAGCATCTACAGTCTAATCACAATTCGTCAATTACTTTCTGTACAGCACTTTCGGAATCCGAAGTTCTAGGCTTGTCGGGCAAACTTTAAAATTTGTTATCAGTCTTTCCTGATAGTCATAAGGATTTGAACCTTA
>OEQO01000095.1_pt1 | contig 22106 bp, 45 predicted proteins | sample 1539751 | NCBI WGS metagenome assembly OEQO01 (sample SAMEA3891237, study PRJEB23780) | metagenome | biome: terrestrial biome; feature: animal house; material: water of meat washing | place: Italy | collected 2015-05-12 | reverse complement strand
GTTTATAGGCGTAGAGGCGCGCCCAGTGGGGTTACAGAGAACTACATGTGTGTCGATAGACCACATAACTATGACGACCTTCAATGGCAACCCAGGTGATTGCGGCATAAGAATAGGGAGCCTAAACGGCAGAGCGCGAATATCTAAAACCCTAATAAGCAACCAGAACGGTTACGGGGTTTATTTTGATGGCAGTAGATTTAATACTCTCAAGGACTGTCAGATTAATTCGACGACCCCGCTGTATATGTTTAGCAGTGGTGGAAACCAGATCGACGGGAATACAATCGGTGGGGGGGCTATATTCAATAATAGCCCTACATCTAGGAACCTGTGGGGTAAAAATGACGGTGAGTTTTGCACGGAGGATACGCTTGAAGTCCCCATTGCTGCCGGGGCAACATCTGGGTCTATTAACCTGGCATCAGCTGGGTATACAAGGGGCGCGCCAGCAGTGGGTACCGTTGCTTTGACTTGTTTCTCAACTGGTGGCGCCAACCCCGGGAGCACCTGGGCTGAAATATCCGGAGACGGCATGACAATAACAGCACATAAGACGGTAGCCTTTGGTGTGGCAACCGGTCTTTTTGTGAAAGTACAACTTGCAAGTTAATTAAGTAAGTAAGCCCCTCAAACGAGGGGCTTAAATTTATCCTGAAATCTAATCAACCTGTCTCTGTCGCCAAGCAACTCTCTTGCGTTATGTTTTATCGCTTCTGGCGCTTGCTCTGGTGATTCTATGCGCATTAGTGGTGCTGGCGGAACCATTAGGTCACTCGGTATCTCTGGGCAGGCCGTAGGCTGAATTGATGAGGTCGAACAGGCCGCTATCAGTAACACACTTAGCGGTATCAGGATTTTTGATGTGGTCACGATAAATCACCTCCTTCTCGATTACTTTCACTGTGCGAATTTGCGCTTTCTTTTGCTGTTCTTCAGCTAGCTGTAAATCTCTGGTTGCTAGCTGGCCTTGAAGTGCAAACAACTCACTCCATTGCTTGTTGTGCTGCTTTGCTTGCTCTGATTCAATCTCCGCTGTTGCTATTGAGTGCCCATGCAGGTATGCGCCATACAGAGAGCCACAAAAAAGGCCGATTGATACGGCCAGAATGGTTAGTTTTGTTCCCACAGCTCACCACCTACAGGAAGATTGATAAACAGCTTTTGCGCATCACGAACAGATATCTCGCCAAGGCAAACGTCACGCTCTGCATTGCGGCGGATCCATATGCCATGGCATCCGCTTGATTGCTTTGAGCAGTCAGTTTTGACGCCATCAATCTTGGCGTACTTCCACATCAAGATCGCATCGCAAGCGCCTTTGGTGTCGCCTGATTTTAGCCTACGAATGACGGTAGAGTTAGACAGGCCAGCCTCGCCAATATTGAAAGCCAAGTCAGTGAACGCCACCTTCTCGCGAACCTTCAAATCATAAGGCACATCTTGCAGCGGGCGGCTGTGGTTGGTGATTTCCTTTTCCTTGGCAAGTAGGCACCACTCAGGCGTAACTTCCATGCCAATGTAAACGCCTTTGGTGATACCATCGCAGATGGTCGGGATGCCAACTGGGTCAAGATAGGCCTTGGTGATTACTTTTCCTGACGACTCAAAAAAAGCCGTCATTGACGCCGCCATTGCCATTGCAAGCGAGCCACCAACAACTAGGTTTCGTTTATTTTTCATCATCATCACCAAAATCAGCAATGCAGTCAATTATTCCGCCGCAAGAGTCAATTTCATTCACAGCAAATTTTTCTAACGGCTCCCTGATTTTTTGCAACCTAGAGAATGTTCTGTTTTTTCTGCAGTGCGGGCAAGCCCCGTGATTTCTGCATGTCACATCAAATCTCTTGCTTCCAGAGTATGACCGCTTAACGCTCCTTGACATCACTCAACCTCCACATCTTGCAGTGCGTACACAGCACCGGAAATGATCACGTAGTGCTCTGTGACTTTCTCTACAACCCCGATAGAGTTAATACCGAAAAAATCAGTAGCGTGGAACTCGATTTCTTCGCCAAGCAGGCTTTCAAACAGTTGCTTTCTTGTCATCTTTGTTCAGGTTGTTTTTGTTGATATGCTCGCGGCGTGACTCTTGCACCCGCTCCATTTCCAATTCAAGAAGACACAGGCACATATCATGCCGCTGCATCATCGAAAGATTCTCATCAGCCATAATTCTAGCTGTTGCATCGCGATACATCATAAACGCTTAACTCCCTTTCTTCCTCGTTATCCACCACGGCATCAATCCGCATTCCTGCCAATGTGCAAAACTTGATTCGCTCACGTATCCACTTTCGGCGCTTGTCGTTGCACACGTAATTTAGTGCGCTTCGGTAGTAATCGACTGCTAGGTAATACATGCGATCACCTTCAGCTCTGCGGGCCATCTCCATCAATGCAGGAAAGTTAGCTTGCATCTCGCTCCACCATGGCTTGCTTGATGTACATGGCAGCATCAAGCAATTCCTCATAAAGGTCTTGAAGAGCATCGCGGCCATTGTTAGCAAGCAGTGGCTCGCCGTATTTTAGCTTTCCATCAAGGGCGCGATTTGTTAAGTCCGCAAGAACCATCCCCAATATTGGTTTTCCGCTTCCTTTTGGCTTTGGTTGCTCGGTCATAAATATCTCCACAAAGTATTTCATCAAAGATACGACATGGAGATCTCAAGGTCAATAAAAAGGAGCTCGAAGGCTCCATCACAATGGGTTTGCTCCGTCACCATTCTCTGCGTGCCATTGCTTATGGTGAGCTTGACACAACCACCTTACCTTTAGCGGGTGGTCATAGTCATCGTGGTGAGCAACGGCTAGCTCCTTGTTGCATATTTCACATGGCTCTTTCTTTATGTGTCCTAGCTTCACATTCTTTGCAACAAGAGCCTGAGCCTTTATCTTTTTAGGGAACTTTGCTTTGTACTCTTTGAAGTACTCGCTGCTTTGTCTGGCGCCTCTCGCTCTGTCATACTCCCTTATTCTCTCTATGTTGTCAGCTCTATGATTTGCAACATCAATCTTAGTGCACATCTTGCACTTATTTAGGTGCCCATCAGCCATCATCTTGTGTTTGTAAAATTCGGAGAGGCTTTTAACCTCTCCGCACTTGAAGCATTTCTTTTCCATACCTGACCCTACAGTTTAACGTCCCGAGTCTAGGCTACCACAATTTAGCGGTAATTAAAAGGGACTTATTTAAAAGGGATGTCATCATCAAAATCTTGTGGTGGAGTGTTATATTGCGGCGCTCCACCTTGCGGTTGATTTGGTGGCCGATGATATCCACCTTGCGGTTGCTGCTGTTGCCGCTGCATCCCACCGCTAGCCTGAGCGTAACCATTTTGCTGTTGGTGTTGTTGTGGCTGCTGCTGGTAGCCTTGCTGCTGCATTTGCTGGCCTTGCGCTTGTGGTGCGCTGCCAATCATCTGCATCACGCCATTAAAGCTATCAACGACAATCTCTGTGGTGTATTTGTCCTGGCCTGATTGGTCAGTCCATTTTCTGGTTTCCAGCTTACCCTCAACATACACTTGAGAGCCTTTTTTAAGATACTCTCCGGCAATTTCAGCCAGCTTTCCGCTGAACACAATTCGATGCCATTCCGTCTTTTCCTTCTTTTCACCAGTTTGCTTGTCTTTCCACTCTTCTCCTGTGGCAACTGTGATATTGCAGAATGCCGTTCCGCCTTGAGAATAGCGAACTTCAGGGTCTTGCCCGAGTCGCCCCATGATGATGCACTTGTTTACGCCTTTGCTAGCCATTCAATAACCCTCAATTTGTGAATGATGATTGTGATCCAATGTCACTTGATAATCAATGATGTTTTCCCGTCCTTAACGGTAGCGCCTGCAATATCTTCGCCAGCAAGTATGCGGCGCTTGATTTCCAGCTTGTTTGGCTTAACCACGGTTTCGTACTCAACCAAATCAACTGGGATTGCCATCGGGTCTGTGATTTCTACAACCTTGCTTGCCGCCCGAAGTGTAACCTCATGCACTCCGGCGCGAACCTTCTTCATATCAGCCTGGATCATGCAGTCGGCGATGTACTGGCGCAGGCGCTCGACTTTGTTGGTGATTGCCTTGGCTCGTTCGTTGAGTGATGAAGCCTCTTCCTTGAGTGAGTCAGCGTAAGCCGACTCGTTTTTGCATAGCGCCAAGATGGCCGAAACCTTGTCAGTGAACTCGCCTTCGATGCCTTCCAGTGTGTCAGCGATAAGCTCTGGCGGCAAATCATCGCTCATCAGCGAGGCGTATTCGTTGGCGATTTTGTAAAGCTCGGCCATCAGATTGCTCCTTCAATTTGTTGCTTCTTCTTGGCGTATTCTGCTTGTACGCTTGATTGCAGTTTGGTTCCTTTGGTCATGGTGTACGCCTTGCCAAATAGGTCTTTAAGTTCATCCATGTTGTCAGCCTGCCGCATACCATCAATGAGGTCCAGCGCCAGCGACTCCATGCGACTGAAACGCTCTGCCGCTTCCTCTGCAACCTCAATCTCTGGCTTGTGTGCCATGACGGGCTCCATCTCAATGCCTTCGTCATCGTTAAGGTGATGGATGGCGTTATCCACGCGCTCAACTCGCGGCCAGTATTTTGCTGCACGTTTAACGATGGTTTTGCGTGCCATCTCTTCCCACCAATTTTTCCAAGGGCCATTTTTGGCCTTGCTTGTGCTCTCTACCTGCTTGATTTCAGCGAGTGACATTTCATCCGTGAGGTAGTCGCCTTGCTGCGTCTTTACGGTGCAGTAACCGCCAACAACTGGCCCGCGCTCGCCAAATGCGTTGTATTTGTGTGTTGGGGCTTTATCAAGACCGTTTGACTCATAGGTGTCGTTGGCGTACACGAGTTTGCATTGTCCCCACTGAATAGCGCCGGACACTTGCGCAAGGTGCAGCAAGCCCATGTAGCTGATATCAAGATGCACGCCGCCATCGCGAGGCACAAGGTACGCCAGCTTTGCAGCAGGGTTCAATGTAATGCCAATGGCGGCCACGTTGATAATGGCATTCTGTGCGCTGGTAGGATTTGCCATCGCGGTTTTAGCCAAGAAATCATTCTTCTGGAATGCCTGAATGGCGAACTGGCTTTCCTTGGCCCAAGTCACCGACTGGTCAGTCGCCGCCCCAGTAAACAAACCAACCTGCTGATTTACGAAAGTTACAACGTCAAAGCTCATTTCTTTTTCTCCTTGGTTACTGCCTTAACTTCAAATCCACCAGCTCGCTTGCGCCAGTAGCACACATCGCACAAGTCACCATCACTGCCATCTCGACCATGGCAATGGTGATTTATTGCGTAGCTACCACATTCTTTGCATGACATCATTCAACATCCCCCACAACAAAAACAGTTTGCAAATCACCGTCAATGACCATGCTAAAGCCTTCTCGGCAAGCTCGCATCAGGTCAAGGCCACCCATGATTACGTCATCGAATCCAAAGCAGCCGAGTTCGCAGTTTTCCATCACTTAATCTCCTTCATGCAGGCGATGAACTCACTGGCATAGAAATCAGAGATGGCCTTTTCCTGCATCTCTGGCGAGTGGTATGCCGGATATTCGTAAGCCATCATAAACAGTCCAGAGAATGCCTCGACGTTGGCTGATGTCTCCAGCAACTTACCAAGTGGCACGCCAGCCTGACGAGCCTTCATTACTGTTTGAGCCAACTCGGCATATCTGGTGCACTTAACCAGCGCCGAATCCTCCGCTACAACACCACCAGCCACGCACATCATCACAACTCCAATCAATGCTTTCATCTTCTTTCTCCTATCGGCGACATGCCGTTTATGTTTGTTCATTCTGCTCTTGTGAGCTTTCTTTCGTCAATCTCTGCAAAGTCGGCGTCTTTGCAAAACCAGTTTCCACAACGCCACTTCTTCAAGCCGCTTCTCCATTCAGCAACAACCCAGCTCGTCTCTTGGTAATACTTCACCCAGTAAAAACCACTCTCTCGATTACTCATGTCAGCCTCGCTGCGTTCCGTTGATGTGGTCATAGTAGCACCATCAGAAATCAATGCAATACCTTTTGATAAATAAATTGTTTGACTTTGACATTTTACGCTGATAGATTTTACGAAACAAACGAGGGAGGTATCACAAGTGATCTGCAAGCAACTTAACGAGATAAGGGCAATCGTCGCCATTGATAAGGCGCAGAAAATGAAAAGCATGGAGAGCGGAATGCCTTTCCTTCCTGTGATGTCAGAGGTAAAGATAAAGACTATTAGGGGAGCGTCAGGGCCTTACGGTATATTTTTTGATGCGGCTGGCGAGAAATTTGTCATGGGAAGGCAGAGGGGTGGGGCCAGAGAATTCAATAGCATTGAGTCAGCCGTTAAGACCTGTAGAACGGCGGGTATAGCCAGCTTCAGCGTTGAAATGTCTCCGTTTGATATTCTTCGCGATCAATTCGCAAGCTGCGGTGAACAAGAGGAATAGCCATGTCAGATCGAAAGTCATTCATCCTTCATAAGGACTCACTTTCGGTTCTTGATGATTTAAGTGATGAGCAGGCTGGAAGGCTGTTCAAAGCCATAAGGGCACACCAATGTGGGATTGATATTGAGATAGATGCAATAACAAAGATTGCCCTATCTCCATTCAAGTCACAGTTCGATAGGGATGATGAAAAGTACGAAAAGAAGGTAAACGCCAATAAAATCAATGGCATGAAGGGGGGTAGGCCAAAAAGCGAATGGAACCCAGAAAAAGCAAAAGAACCCAGTGGGTTATTTGGAAACCCAGAGAACCCACAAAAAGGCGATAGTGATAGTGATAGTGATAGTGATAGTGAAGATATAGATACTAACGTATCTTCGTCTACTGACGTAGACAGATGCCCTCAGTCTGAAATAATTTCAATGTGGGGAGAGGTTCTTCCAGAGTTAAGGCAACCAAGAGTTTGGGATGGGCAAAGAGCTAAAGACCTGGCGGCAAGGTGGAAGTCCAAGGATGTAAAGGCCAATTCTGTTGATTACTGGAGGGGGCTATTCGAGTACATAAGAAGATCTGATTTCTTGATGGGAAGAGTGACTAACTTTTCAGCAAGCCTTGACTGGGTTGTGAAGGCTTCTAACTACAACAAAATCATAGAAGGCAAATACCACGAATGATCAACCAATACGAATACGAATCTCGCCTGCTCGGAGCTGCAATCACCAACTACACATCGAGGTGCGCAAAGGCGATTAGCATGACCAGAGTTGAGCACTACAGCACAACAGGGACGCGCTTTGTATGTGCCGCAATAAAGCGAATTGCAGCAAACGGAAGGCCAGTTGACCTGATGACTGTATCTGAGGAAGTTAAGCTTGCTGGCGCTCGCGGAGAGCTTCCGCCTGAGTGTAATTTTGCTTGGGTGGTAGAGATGGCAAAGGATGGCGTTTCAGACGCTAACGCCGAGCATTACGCCAAGATCATCAGGGCCAATCACGCAATGGCTACAGCATTGCAAAAACTTCAGGATGTTCAACAGAAGATTATTGACACCCAGAACCCTCTGGAGGCCATGGAGGCAGCAAGAAATGCACTGTCATCACTTGATTTCGGTGTTGAGCGTCAGAAGCCAAAGACGCTACATCAGTGGGCAGAGGAGTTCGTTGATCACAGGATTAAGATTTATAACGGAGAAGTGCCAAGGGGCATTCGCCTGAATCAAGGTGGAATGGATCACGCATTCGGCACTATCGGATTAACTGACTTCATCGTGATCGCTGGAAGGCCTGGATCAGGAAAGACCGAGCTTGCCGTGGCTGTTGCAAACGAGCTTGGCATAAACCAAGGCAAGGCGGTGCTTTACAAGTCTCTTGAAATGGAAGGGGCGGAGGTGGCAGAGCGGTCAATACTTGCCTTGTCAGGATTGTCAGTTGATGACCTTGAGCGGCGAATATTTGAAGGGTCTGAATCTGGAGCTTTTGGTCATGCTGTTGCCGCCGTAAAAGACAAGCCATTTTACATTGACGATGCATCTGGGTGCTCCATTGATGAAGTGGTGCAGCAGTGCAAGGAGTTCACAGCAGAACACGCAAACGTTGGGGCGCTCATTGTTGATTATGTTGGACTGATGGAGATTGGCGGTAAGTTTTCACGGCATGATCTCGCGATAGCTGACATAACAAGAAAGTTGAAGCTGCTCGCCAAGGAGCAGAAGATTCCGGTAATAGGGCTTTTCCAGCTTTCTCGTGATGTGGAAAAACGAGCCGGAAGCAAGCGACCAGTTGCGGCAGACCTTCGTGATAGCGGGTCAATTGAGCAGGACGCAGACAAAATCATCATGGTTCATCGTGAGTGCATTTACGACCCGAACACACCGATGCAGAATGTTGCCGAGCTTCTCAACGTCAAACGACGCAGAGGGCAGCCAGTAAACGGGTACATGACATTCAAGAACGGCCACTTCGTTGAGATACCAGACAGCGAACAAGGAAGATGGAAAATCACAGCAGAATCAAAGCCAGAGCCTGAGCAGAAAAATAAATCAGGCTTCAGGTACGGGGATGATTGATGAAACAACACACCGAATCACTCATTTCATACGTCATGGAATGGAGTGGCAAGAGTAGAGATGAAGCGATAGAGTGGCTGGATAGAAGCCTGCCGAGATTGAAAGGAGATGAAGATGAAAGCGCAGACCGAGATGGAAAAAATCGCAACTCGCTGGATTGCCAAGGCGATCATAGAGCAAGCTGATTTGGAGGGGTGGCTCAAGTTGAAAGATGAATCCGAAGTCGCCGCCAAGGTGAGTCAGGCTGTGGCTTGGCACTCAAGCCAGCATGGGATTCACCCGTTGTTTATCAAGTCAAGCATTATGCGAATTCAGAGGGGTATGGAATGACGGATTCATCATCACCTTGGCTAAAGTTGTTTGCAAAAGAACGAGCGAGAGAGAGGAGAAGGAAGGGGCGAGATGGCAACAAACCTGATAATTGACACGAGAGACCTTGAGGATTTGAATGCCTGCATCCGAGTGATGCTTGAACTTGGCCCGGTGTCAGTGCAGTTGAAGTCGCACACGAAGCGTAGCATTCCACAAAATGCAACGGCGCACATGTGGTTTGGTGAGCTAAGCAGGTGGCTTATCAGCAAAGGTAAGGATTTCGCGACGCCTGAGTGGGTCAAGGCGGCCATGAAATCGACATTCCTTGGTTATGCTGAGGTGGTTGATACCGACGTGATTACTGGCAAGAAAACATCACGCCAAGAACTGCGTCACACTTCATCGCTAGACACTGGAGAGATGAAGTTGTTCATGGATATGGTCTACCACTGGGCGCTTGACCGTGGCATGATGCTAACCATTCCTGAAAATTCAGAGTACAAACAACTTAACGATATGGAGAATGGATTATGAGTGAGTGGATCAAGATTGAAGATGAAACTCCGCCAATTGATGAAAAATGCTTGGCTTATTGGTCTGCATTAAAGCATGTTGAGGATGTAACTTTCTTCTGGGATGACGGTCTTCGCTATGTTCTTTTTGATGGTGAGATGCTTAACGACTTCCCATCTCATTGGATGTGGGCGCCAAAGGATCCAGAGTGATGGCTAATAAGAAAAAACGCTGCAAGTGCTGCGGAGATTACGGAGAGGCAGCAGAAGGCGTTCAAACACCAAACGGATGGTTTATAGATTACTCTCACGCAATCAAGCACTCGATAGAGCTATCCAGAAAGCGACAAGAGCGGTTGAAGGCCAAGGCGGTACGTGCGCATGAGCAAGATGTAAAGAATGCCGCAAAACGCGATAGAGAGCGCACAGCAAAGCGCAAGAAGGAGCTAAACCGCTCGCACCACCTAGACCAGTTGCAAAAGCTGGTTAATCAATGGGTAGTTCACGTAAGGGACAAGGACAAGCCTTGTTGTACTTGCGGAACAGCAAACCCATTCATCAAGTATGATGCGGGACACTTGCGCACACGCGCTGCGTCACCAGCAACTAGATTTCTATTACAAAATATCAACAAACAATGTTCAGTTCGATGCAATATGCACGCCTCTGGTGCAGTTGATGAGCACAAGGCTTACGTTGTTGCAACGTATGGACAGGAAACGCTTGATTTCATCTATGGGCCGCACCCAACGCTGAAAGAGCAGCTTCCTGATGCAGATGCAATTGACGCAGAGATGGCGCGTTATCGCAAGATGCTTAGAGATGCCGGATTAAAGCCAAATGCGTAGTTGACGGTAATAATTGGCTGTGTAATAGTATTAACACCAACGCAGGAGATTCACATGCAAGCAAAGAGCAAAACACAGATAGCCAAGGAAATGATTAAGGCAGGAAGCAACTACGGAGAAGTAGAGCAAGCAACAGGATTGAAGAGAGATAGCATTCGCAAGATAGCTCACGTAATGCGATGCAATGGCGAGCTAGACCGTAAGATTCGCAAGCAACATTACAGATACATTGGCAAGAATGAAGATAATCAGGTGGTAGAGTTCCGGTCACTTGCTGATGCTGATGCTAACGGATTTCACTGCGCATCGGTAAGCGCTTGAGCTAGAGGGTTGCGAGAATCATACGCTGGTTACAAGTGGGAAAGAGAATCGGTTTATCGTGCTGGTGGACGCAAGTTTACAGATTGAGTTAAAGAAAGGAGATAAAAATGAACGTGGTAAAAATCAAATGCCTAGCACAGCAAATAAACGACGCAGCACAGGCAATCATCGCGCTTGAGTGCATTGGTGATGACTCTGTTTGCGAGGCATTGCTCAAGATGCACAAAGGCAACCTGAATATGTATGCGGAGGCTCTGGCGAATGAGTTCAAAGAAGACTAGCGAAGAGTGTGAGCGAGTGGCCAGGTACATCATGGAGTCAGGCAAAGGATTGACTCCATCAGAGATTCCAGAGTCAATTGTAAGTCGTGACAGGGTTTTTAATGTACTTGAGAAGATTCGCGCAGTTAAGCGATTCAAGACAAAATCAAGGAAGGTGAAGATAGCGGTACGATCATTCATTTGTCCAGATGGAAGGATTCAAGAAGCATGGAAGACTTGGGTTTACTCGATAGATGAGCCAGAGCGAGGGATATCAATCCCAGTCAAAGCGACAATGGGTGAAATCGAATTGCGCTTTTCATCCATAGCGGAGGCTGATAAAGTGGGAGGGTTTAGCGGTCCATGCGTTAGCGCCTGCTTATCAGGAAAGCAAACGCATCATGCAGGCTACAAATGGGAGAGGTTAAATGTTGAGGATAGATCGCAAACCTAGTGAAAAGCTGCGATTGCGCGGAAATGTGTATGGGACTCTAACTGTCCAACTTTGCAACAAGGAGATGAGGAATATATGGGGGACTAGCGTCGTGGTGCGACTTGAGGCAAAGAATCAAGGGCAGACTTTCATTCCGGTGTATGACGACAAATGGAATCGCTATGGAGACATAGAGATGCGACAATCTGGAGATGGCGTGACGTTTTTGATTCATGCTAAGCCTGAAGAGTTGCAGGTGTTAAGGGCCGAATTGATTGGAGGGTTTAAGGATGAAGCGTAATTGGTTGAACAATGTTTACAAAATGTCTCGCGGAGCTGATATGAGCTTGGGCGATATGGTTAGCATAATCCGCTCTGCATCAAAGATGAAAATGGATGGAAGAATTGCCAAAAACCCAAGCAAGATATCTCACGGTGATCCTGAACCCATGTTTGGTAGTTTTGTGTCAATTCCTGTTATTTCAAAACGCACAGGAAAGAAGCTGTATTCAATCTTGGAGCGTAAATGACCGAATCAGAACTAAACTCAAAATACACCGTGGCGTTCGTCAATTCACTCCACATCGACGATTGCGGATGCTACATGGTAAGCAAGGCTGATGCTGATAGACTGGCATCACTCAACACAGGAAAGCAAATTGCAGCAGTGAAAGGCAATCTGTGGATTGAAGTGGAGTCGGTTGTTGATGGTGAGTTGATTGGTAAAAGACTGGGGGTTGTGTGATGAAAAATAGCTGGTTTTGTTGTTTCATGGCTTTGGTTCAAGTTGCGCTGTATTACCTTGATTTCGTGTCAGCATTTGTTGCTTTCACGGTTGGAGTTGGATTCATCTTGGTAAGTCAGATTTGCAGCTCAATCGAGAGTTTGCAGAATAACATTCGAGATATGAAGTGCGATTATTGTGAGGACTGCGAACTCCATGAATGAATACAAAAGTGAGCAACATTCAAAACCAGAAACAATGGAGCTTGTTGATTGTATGGCAAACGACATTGTGAGTGAATGGCAATGTGAGCTATGGTGGGATCCAATTGCCATGGTGTGGCGTGATTCTGAAAACAAAGAGTTTGAATGTATCGTTCACGAGTGGAGATACAAACAATAAAAACAAAGCCTCCTAACGGGGGCTTTTTTGTGCCTGCGTTTTGGTATGATTAGTGCAACAAGTGAATAAACGGAGCATAAACGGTATGACAAAAGAGAAGGTTGGCACATTTAGCGCCGAGAACCAGCCTGAGAATCGCAGGGGGCGCGCCAAGTACAACAAGCTTATGGATGCCTTGGTTGCCAAGGGGTACTCTGAAAAGCAGTTCTATGAGCGCGTAGTTGATGCTGCAATGAGTGAGAATGGCAACAACATGTTGCGGGAGGTGCTCATGCGCTTCTGCCCAGCACCAAAGCCGTCAGCTCAGGCGATCACATTCGACTTCCCCGTTGATGGAACTCCAGTTCAGAAGATTGATTCAATCATTTCAGGTGTTGCTAACGGAAGCATCCCGGCGGACTTGGGCAAGCTGGTTGTCGATATGGTGAAGGCAAGCCTTGATGTCGAGGAAGTTACGGAATTGGCCGCTCGCCTTGAGAAGATTGAAGAGCACATGAAGAATCAGGCGGCTCAATGACTCGAAAGCGGATTACGCTTAACGCCATAGAGAAGATAGAGCAGGCGCTAGACATATCTTGTGAGGCGGTCGAGTCCGCCGTGTTTGGCATATGCGATCTGAATCGCAATGTTGTTAAATGCCTCAGAATGACGGCTGACGGTGTTAGCGAGACCAACGACGAGCCTACAATACTGATCCCACAGAAGTTGGAGAAGCTGCTCTATCCTAAGCGTATCAAGGTTATCTATGGTGGGCGAGGGTCCGGTAAGACTCGGACAGTTACGTCAATCCTCACGGAACGGGCGAGGTTCAAGCGCGAGCGAGTGGCCTGCTTCCGAGAGATTCAGGCGTCAATCAAGGAGTCGAGTTATCAAGAGATAGCGGACGAGATTGAGCGAAAGAATGAAGGTGATGAGTTTCGGCAGGTGGATGGCGAGATAACCCACAAGCTGACTCGCTCCAAGTTTTCGTTCAAAGGGCTGTATCGAAACCTGACAACGGTAAAGGGCTTCGCTGGTGCAACCATTGCGTGGGTTGAAGAGGCTGAGAACATTAGCCAAACATCCATCGACATTCTTGAGCCAACCATACGAGCTCCAGGCTCTGAGATATGGCTGACGTTCAACCCGAACAAGCCAACGGATGCCATCTGGACAAACTTCGTTGAGCCATACCTTGACCGTATGGTTGATGGCGTTTACGAGGATGATGAAACGCTAATCATTGAGGTGAACTACGTGGATAACCCGTGGTTCACCGAAGAATTGGAAATGACCCGCCAAAAGGCCATGCGTACCGACCTTGACCGCTACAACTGGATTTGGCTTGGTAGATTCAATAAGCGCAGTGATGAGCTGGTGCTAGGTGGAAAGTATGTCGTGCAGGACTTCACGCCGACAGAGGAATGGGATGGCCCATACCTTGGTGCTGACTTCGGCTTTGCCCAAGACCCATCAACGCTGGTTGTGTGCTGGGTGTATGACGGGATCCTTTATGTCGAGCATGAGGGTTACGGCTCTGGTGTCGAGATAGACCAGCTTGGCGCAATGTATGAGCGGGCATATCCGCGAGCCAGGGAATACGTCATTCGCGCGGACTGCTCGCGCCCAGAGACAATAAGCTATGTGGCTCGCCAAGGGTTCAAGATTGAGGGGTGTGAAAAGTGGTCGGGTAGCGTCGAGGATGGTGTGACCCACATGCGCAGCTATGAGCGAATCGTAATTCACTCAAGATGCAAGCACACAGCGGATGAGGCGGCTAGGTATTCGTACAAGGTGGACAAAAACACTGGTGATGTATTGCCTGATATCGTGGATAAGCACAACCACATAATGGACGCGATGCGATACGCCATAGGCCCACTGATTAAGCGTGAGTCACAACCAATGCTATTCATGCCGTCCAGGTACAGATGAGAAAAGGCCCGAAAGGGCCTTATTTTCCTGGTGTCTCCGGCAGTGGCATCCAGTGAGTTGGATTCATCTCAAGAGTGATACATGCACCACCATCATAGTTGCTAGCATCAAGACCATCAGTGTTTGGGTGGAACGAACCACTCCAGAACTGACCGGCAACAACAGAATCAATTTCAGCTTTCTGCTCGCACCATGAATAAAAAGCTGGCGAAAACAACCCACAGCATTTCATGTGGAAGACTGTCATTAACGCTAATCCACCCACTCATCTCACCACCTCAACAATCAACCTATCACCAGCGCAATCACTCAGGATTGCCACGTTATCGCATTGGAATGTAACGGTAGTCCAGCCTTCCTCAAGAAGCTCACCGATTGCGTGAGAGATGGATTCGTATTTTGTTGGCTCTGGCTTGCCATCCATGCGAAGTCTTGTTGTAATCACGGCTCATCCCTCTCTTTGATTGCCTGCATTACTCTGCGCCTTGACTCTCGGTACACTAGCTCATCAATGTCTTGACACCCGTTTCGCCACACCCAGTCTGGCAGTTCACTCTCGACAGCGCCCATCATTGCTACTATCGCATTCTCCATATCATCAATCTCACCCTGCCGCTGCGCGTACTCGCCGGCTTTCATGCTGTTGTAGTCGGTCATCGCTATCTCCTGTGTTTCGATAAGCCAATCATGGCACCACATTAAAACTATTACAACCCCTCTATGGTAAAATTCATGCATCAATCAGTGGGGTGACAGATGGAACAATCCAGAGCAGAGATGCTAGTTAACCAGTGCCAAAGCGCACTGGAGCGAATCAGGATGGCACGGGTAAGTCAGGTGATGGGCTCTGACAGCAAGCACGGCTCGCTGTATCGAGTGTTTGGGCTGCCAACAGAGCTTACATTCGAGCACAAGAAAAACATGTACGACCGCAACGGTGTGGCTGGCGGCGCGATTGACAAGCTGGCAGGCAAGACGTGGGAGAGCTATCCTGAGCTAGTCGAAGGCGAGCCGTCAGCCGAAAACAAGGTTGACTCACCACTAGAAAAAGAGCTGCGCAAGTTCTGCAAGCGAACCAAGTTGTGGCGTGCATTCCGCGCCATGGATACAAAGCGCATGGTCGGCAACTATGCCGCATTGATTCTGAGGGTTGCTGATGGCAAGGATTGGAGCCAGCCAGCAGTCAACGTCCGACCTGACCAAATCGTCGGCTACATGCCAGTGTGGGAATGCCAGCTTCGCGTAACCGACACCGAGATGGATCGCACTTCTGAGCGATACGGTGAGCCGAAAGCATGGGCATATCAGGAGATTGTCAGTTATGACAACTCGCTGAACACAAAGCCGGTACAAGAGGTAAATATCCACTGGACTCGGGTGGTCTACTTCGGTGACGTGTTCACCGATGGCTCGACTAGCGAGTTTGGGAACAATCTGCTGGCTCGCGGGTTTAACGCATTCACAGCAATCGAGAAAATCAACCAGTCAGGCGCGGAGGGATTCTTCAAGAATGCCGCCCGTCAGCTTCAGGCCAACTTCTCGAAAGAGGCTCGCATGGATGAAATCGCCCGCATGATGGGGGTGAAAGTCCAGGAGATTAGCGACGCATTCCAGGCTGTTGGGAGAGACCTAAACAGCCAGTTCGACAGCTTCATGGTGACTCAGGACGTTGACGTTAACGCCCTTACCGTATCCATGCCGAACCCGCAAGAGTTCTTTGATTGCTGCCTCCAGGAGGCTTGCGCATCGCTTGGTGGATTCCCAGCTACCGAGCTGACAGGGCACATGACCGGAGACCGCTCAAGCTCAGAGAACAACAAGGTGATGGCTCAGCTTGCGACCTCTCGCCGGGCTAACGTGCTCGATAACGACATCGAGGACTTCTTCAATCACCTGTCTGACATTGGCTGCTTCAAAGGAGCTGAATTGTCTGTGGTTTGGGATAACCTGCTGGAGCCTACCGCGGCAGAGAAGCTGGCTAACGCGAAGTCTATGGCTGAAATCAATCAACTTGGCCTTGGGCTTGCGGAGAAGTATTTCAACAAGTCAGAGATTCGTGTTGAATCCGGCTCTGAACCAGAACCAGAAGATGGCTTCGAGGAATTGCCGCCTCCTGAGCAGCAACCAGATGATGGCATCGAGCAGCAATAAGAAAAGCCCCGAAAGGGGCTTTATTGCTTCGCTGGATCTGGAAGTGGCATCCAGTGAGTTACCACGAATCCAGCTTCAGCAGATGTGAAGTGGACGGAGTTTTTACCTTGCACCTTTCTTGAGTAGTAGGGCATGTGGCTTCTTGCAACATATCGATCCTTTGTATAGAAGGAATAGCAAACGTGCGGAATCCCACCGTCGTGATACTTCCTGGTTACAAGAAAGTATCCATAGTCAACATCAGGAAGCTCATCGTTAATATCAATCCATTCGCTCACCACTCCACCCCCATTGCCAAAATAATGCCAGCCACACTTAACGCCAGAATCAACAGGCCTTCGATTGTTGGTTTCAAAGCGATAGTTCCTTAATCAAATTCTCCAGCTCTTGCTGCTTCTCGATGAATCTCCGCGCATCCTGACGCCGCTTGATTGCCTCCATGTCGTTGGCATCCTTCCTGCGCTGTCTCGCGTTTGGGAAAATCTTACTCATAACTCAATACCTTTCATTGCTCGATATGCTCTCAGATACATGATTTCGATTATGACTTGCGGAGTGGTCATTCTTCACCACCATTCATTGCCTCTTGCCATCCCCACCAAGCCGCCTCGGTTGTGCGACTCATGTACTCACCAACTTCAATCACCTCAAGGTTAACAAATGTAATCCGGCGATTTGCGCGGGTTACGTCCATTCCTTTGAGTTTTGCTAGCTCTTCAAATCGTTCGCGGTTCATGTAACCTCATTGGTTGATGCCAATACTATTACAGTTATCTGGCTGGCGGTCAATCTACTTTTGCAATTCCTTTAGCAAATGAGTGATTACATCAACAGTCCAGCCATTGCCAAGAACCTTGTATTTTTCCACCTCTGGAATTGAAACGTTATCAACATAACCGGCAGGAACTGTTTGCAGCCTCTCGCACTCAGCCACGGATAGCTTGCGCCACCGAGATCCATCACTGCGCATCACATCGTTGGCTGTCTCCTTGGTCATTGGTGATGGCATGTAGCCAGGCTCAAGAACCAACTGGCGGCCACCGCAATAGAAGTATCGGCGGAAGTTGGTGCCTTTCCCATAGTTTGCGTCAAGGCAGTATGCCTTTGGTCTGGTTGAGCGGTATCCACCATCGAGAATGTCATTCATGTGTATGCCAATATCTCCAGGCAATGACGCATTCCAATTAAGCCAGTAAAATCGCTGGCGATTTTGTGCTGAAACCAATGAGGAGTTAATGAACATTGGCTCAACACCAAGAAGGCCGCTAATGACGTCAAGGTGCTGCTTTTTCATCTTCACGTTCTCAAGAAGGAACTTCACCTCACCAAGCCCAGCAATTGACCTTGCTTTATTGATGTGGTTTCGTATGTTTACGAACTCAAAGAAAAGAGCAGAGCGAGGGTCGTTAAATGCAAGTTGCTTGCCAGCAAAGCTGAAACCTTGACATGGAGAGCCGCCGATAAGCAGATCGATTGACGACCAATCAATATCCCAATCACGCCACTTAGTCACATCTCCGATTTGTTTTACATCACTCCAGTTGGCATCTGATACAGCAACCGCATGTTTGTCTATCTCGCTCGCCGTGTAGCTTGTTATATCAATACCGGCCTTATCCAAGGCTATGCGCCCGCAGCTCATTCCATCAAACAAACTCAGTACATTCATAATCATCTCCTTGTTGAGTGAGCATACTATTACACATTGATACAGCCAGGTAAATGCTAAAATGAAGAAAATTGCACAGAGGATTTCATCTTGGCCTTCCCCAGTCCAAACATACTAGACCCAACCCAGCAGAAGGGCCGCGAGAAGCGAGCCTATGCTGACTTCCGCCGCAGGTTGCGAGCTATCAACGCCGAGATTCAGGATAAGGTTGTGGCACAGCTACAGCCGCGAGAGATTGCTGTGAATGGCCTTCGCGCTTACCTGCTAAATGCGGAGAAGGTCTACATTTACGAGCTAGACTATCTCCAGCTACGCCGCATTGACGAGACTATCGCCGAGATAATCCAGCGGATTATGATGCAGCGTGGTGAGCAGTACGACAACTGGTCCCAGGCTTACACTGCCGAGGCGTACCAGCAGGGTGCGGCATATGCTCAATCATCCCTGGCTGTGCAATCAGCGGTCTACTCAAGCGCCTACAGCAACATCGAATCAGTACTGTTCACGCCTGAGTATCAGCGCCGGATTGCAGTCGTTACATCTCGCACGTTCAACAGCATGGAAGGCTTCACGGATGACCTGATAACCACCACTCGCCGGATACTTGGTGACACTATCGCGCAAGGTAAATCGCCACGATGGGCTGCGCAACAGCTCAAGGGCTATCTGGTTGACACAGAAGGCGACCAGAAGAAAGCAGCAAGCCGAGCGGCAACCATCGCGCGAACCGAGCTAGGTGTTGCCTATCGCTCTGCCGTTATGGATGAATCGCAACGTGCGAGTGAATCGCTGGGACTGGTAACTAAGCTGCTTTGGGTGTCGGCGCTGATGGCAACAACTCGCCGAAGCCATGCAGATCGTCACGGGCGCCTATTCGCTCGCGCCGAAGTAACGGAGTTCTACCGCAAGAACGGCAACTCGATCAACTGCCGCTGCTCGCAGGTGCCTACCGTTGTTGACGAAAATGGCGATGCCTTTGCCAAGAAGATATTCGAGAAGATGGCGAAGCAAGAGGAAAGGTGGATGCAATCGCAAGGAATAAAAAAGGCCGCTTGATGCGGCCTATCTTTCAATTTAAACCTATCGCTGGAAGAACCATTCCGCATCTTGCCTTTGCAAGCTGATATACGTCCTTGTAATCCATTCCGGCAGACATTCCGTCAGATATTGCGTTAGCAACTATCCTCTCAAGTATCGCTATGTCGTTTAGCTGCCTAGTGGAAAGATAATCTCTCTGTCCTGACTCTATCCCTAGTAGGCTATTTGTCATCTTTGTCACACTTGAGTAGTATCTATCCGCATTCTTGCTCCCCCTCGCCTTTGCGTAATCAACAAGATCCGCTATGGCACCTGTTTCCATCCTGCGAACCTGCTTTCCATCAAGTCTAGCCAAGTCTCTGTTTGCCAGTTGCGTCCTGGCATCTCTGAATGCCTTAACTAGCTTTAGCTTGGCAGCAACAACACGGTCATTGTTGCGCATGAGAGTTAGCACAAAGTAGCACTGATCTTCATTTAGAAGAGCAAACACTTGCTCTGGCGTCCTTCCCCCTTGAGGCAGCTCGATACCAAGTGCTTTTTCAAATCGCACTTGGCCAAGAGACTCTAGTTCATCCTTGTATTTTGTTATGTTTGCGAAAATTGATCGGTGCCTGTGGTCTAGCAGGCTTGCGAGGTCGCGGGAGTCTGTGCGAAGGTCATTGCCATTGGCAACAATTGAAATATCTTTCATGGTTTGCGCTCTCCTCTTTAGGTCATTGCGCCTTGAAGTATTGCGGCGGTGCAGCCTACGTTCTGCATTTTTGGGAGCTACCCTAGCCGCCAACAAACATTACCACAACCTGTGTTAAAATTCATCATCACCCACAAAATAGGCAACAACCATGCAAGTAAACGGCGGCGGTAACGGAAAGCAACGTCAGAAGATGCAAGAGGAAGCGCAACAGGCTTTCGCCAAGCGAGAGGAGCAGCTTAAGCAGATGCAGAATGGCGGCGGTAATGGCAAGGTTCGCCAAAAATGAGCGTTAACGATTGGCTGATGATTGCGGCTCTTGTTGCCGCTGTAGCCACTCGCTGGTGGGTGGTGGCCGGACTGGCTGCCACCTATTGCGTTCAGTCGGCTATTGACTACGCTGGGTGGCTGGATTCTTACGGGTATTATCTATCAGTGGCACTGATGGATGCGCTGTTTGTGCTCATCATTCACTTGCAATCGCCAGTGTCTCGCCACCTTCGGATTGCCCAGCTCATCTGCGCCTTGTTCATTCCGGTTCAGGTTGGCGGCTTGGTCATGTGGTATCTGTACGAGCCCCCATTGGTTTATAATGTAGCCTGCTCGGTGCTTTACATGGCGCTAATCACAACAATAATTTCACGGGATAAAAAGCGTGCTAGAAATCGTAAAGATTCTCGGCACCATATCATCCATGATTCTGATTGGCGTCATGGCTCTGCGATGGCTGCGAAAGACGAGGTTAAAGGATGACGAAGAAGATTCAGTTGAGTGTCGGGGCGATTCTGGCGCTGATTGCGCTGCTGGTGGCGATGTTTCACCGAAAGATTGACGGCATGAAGGCCAGCTTGGCCCTTGGAATGTCGATGATTGGCGCGGGAATCACCAACATCTGGCAGTGGCTTCCGGAGAACATCGCCATCCTTTCGGGCCTCTCAGGCATGATTCTGACGTGGACAATCATCATCAAGAACATCCGCGACCTACGCAAAGACGAGAAAGAAAAAAGCCCCTGATGGGGCTTTTCTTTACTAGACGATCATCTCAAAGTTAATCGTTGACCTGCCAACCTCTCCATACTTGTCGTGATATGTGATCACCTTGGCGCTTCTGCCTGACAGCCAGCCACCCCTTGACGCGTATGCGTCACGAGCGGCGAGAGTCTGGTGCTGCTCAACAGTCATCAGATTGCCCTCTTGCAGCTTGTCGTGATGCAGGTGGCCCATATGGCAGTATGCAAAGTCGCTGTCGCCATATTCCTTGCGGAACATTCCAGCCATAACTGAGGCAACTTTGTCGAACCGCGACAGGTGTCCGTGGTGATAGAACAGCACAGTGCGCCCGTGCTTAAACATGTAGTAAGGAGATGCGGAGTTGTCAACGCTAACTCGCGGCTCATTCTCGTAAAGTGCGCCAAGCATTTCGCGCAGCCAGACGGAAGCTGACAGGTCGTGATTGCCCTCTGCCATGATTACTCGCACAACCTCATGTTTCTGGAGAAGCATTGCGATCACCTGGCGGATGACTCGAATAACAACTCTGACCACCTTGCTGAATCGGCTGTCAGCGTCGAGAGTGTGGCCTGAGCTTGGTGTTTCTGGTGTTAGCCCGTCAGCGTGAAGCAGGTCGCCTAGCTGCGCCATGATGGCCGTCTTGGCGTTTGGGGATACCTCGATGGCGCGTTTGAACCACCGCACAAGAAGCCGCTCGGCCTCTTCCAGGTCATAATCAGCTTGCAGGTTCTCCTTTCCCCAAGCCAGCATCCCGAAGTGGTGGTCTGTGAATGTGTACTGGCTAACGAGCGAAGCATCTGTTGGATTTGCGCATGGCGCAGCGATTGCCTCTCTCGGAATGTCTTCGCACATAGCCTCGATGGCCGCCTGCATCATCTCGGCTTGCCGCTGGTGGTCGATGCTTGTCTTTACCCATTGCAGAGCAACTTGGCCGTCTTTGTAAAGCGTGGAAGTGCCTTTGACTTGATACCCGTCAGGAACGGTAACTGTCATGTCACACGCCGGAGCGTGTCCACGCTTTGCTGCTTTGTTCTTAACGGCGGCGACAATCTTATAAAGGCTTCGCTCATGGATCCCAATTCGCCTAGCCGCCTCCGCAAGGCTTCCGCACTCAAGAATGACGGCCAATCTGGCCGCCTGATTCTCAGTTGCGAACGAAAGGAGTTCATCCGTGATTTCTTCTTTCCAACTCTTAGTTGCCATGCTTAATCGCCCTGTTTTATAAACACGCCGTTTTCCATTCTACCTTTTCGGTCTTTGATTTTGTGATATGCAGCATTGGCGCAATCATCAAACCGCAATCCGT
>OEQO01000094.1_pt1 | contig 22354 bp, 20 predicted proteins | sample 1539751 | NCBI WGS metagenome assembly OEQO01 (sample SAMEA3891237, study PRJEB23780) | metagenome | biome: terrestrial biome; feature: animal house; material: water of meat washing | place: Italy | collected 2015-05-12 | reverse complement strand
ACGTATATCTATACGCTCCGGTTCCTGCGCTGCTCTTCACCTTGCTGACAGCTTCTCGCAACAGGTCGTGAGGCAGTTTTGGCGAACCGTGTTTCGAGATAACAATCAGGGCACCATTGGCGCCCTGATTGTTTATGGTCGGTAGAAACCCGCTCAGCAGCAGACGCGGATCATCTGCTGTTGGCCGGGCTCCCACCGCTTGCCAAATTTGGCCTTGCGCTGGTAACTCCCCTTGCCCTTCTTGTTGCGCTCGACCCGGCTGCGAAACAGGGGATCGGAGAGCAGGGCATGCAGATGGTTATCCTTTATCTCGCCGCGCTGATGGGCATAGTTGCCCCCTTGCGCATTTTCCTCACGGGGGAGGGCGGGTTGGTCGACCCGAATCTTGGCCATGATGGCTCCTCTTCTTTTCTCTTGGTGTGTTGATTCTTGTGTCTGGATGGTGGTTTTCGCGACGGGCGCCTATTCATGTGAGCGCCCGGCAACCGGATGCACTGGCACCGGTTAAAAACGCGGCGATTTTGTCACCAAATCGCCGCCGGAGCAATGTGTCGGGCGTGCCGAGTCAGTCACACTGAGCTAGGCAAGCTCAGTCAGGCATACCATGTCAGCCGTGAACCGGGTCATGCTGGTCGTGGCTGTGATGCTCGTGATGGGCCGGGGCGCCAGATTCCAGCGTCTCGAGGATGGCGCAGTGCTCCGCCGAGCGCGGCCCGCCGCAGCAGATATTGGAGAGCTCGCGCAGGTTGTCGCGAAAGCGGGTCAGTTCGATGATCTTCTGCTCCACCTGGGCCAGCTTGGTGTCGGCCACCGCTTTCACCTCCTGACAGGTGACTTTGGCCTTGTTGGTATCGAGGTCGAGCAGCTCGCCGATATCGGCCAGCGAGAATCCCACCGACTTGGCGCGAATGATGAACTCCAGCCGCCGCTTGTCCTGTTCGCTGTAGAGGCGGTAGCCGGATTCGTTGCGGATCCCCGGTGAGATAAGCCCGTTCTTCTCGTAAAAACGCAGGGTATCTGCCTTGACCCCGCACGCCTTGGCCAGTTCACCGATCCGATACATGCTCTCTCTCCCCCTGGATGTATGCCGCAACAAAAACCGGAATCCACTATCGCCCCTTTGCCCATGGATTGCCAGCCAAGGGCATAAAAGGGGCAGATAAACATCTCCTGGCGACCCTTTTTCCCATAAAACACTGAAAGTGAAAACGTTTCGAGAAAATCAAGTGGAAAACGTTTAACGCCGCGCCAAATAAGGCTTTGCTGTTTCAAAAAATCCACCACAGGTCACATTTTTTGTGTAGAATACGCGCCCATAACAGAGCGCTGCGTCAAGCGGGCATTTCCTAAAACGCTTTTGCCGGTTTTCGGGGCGAGAGTAGTTTGTGAAATCCCCCACTTCCATTTATTTGGGGACTCTCTGTGTTGAGCCTCGCCTCCCATGGAACGGTCCCCGTTATGTTGAGGACGATAGTGTGATGGAACAAGCTCGACCCATTCGCCGTGCACTGCTGAGTGTGTCTGACAAAACTGGCATTCTGGAATTTGCCAAGGCACTCAACGAGCGTGGTGTTGCCCTGCTCTCCACGGGCGGTACCGCCAAGCTGCTTGGCGAGGCGGGTCTGCCGGTGACCGAGGTCTCCGACTACACGGGTTTCCCTGAAATGATGGATGGCCGGGTCAAGACCCTGCATCCCAAGGTTCATGGCGGCATCCTCGGCCGTCGGGATCAGGATGACGCCATCATGGCCCAGCACGCTATCTCCCCCATCGACATGGTTGTCGTCAACCTCTACCCCTTTGCTGCCACCGTAGCCAAAGCGGGCTGCACCCTGGCCGATGCGGTCGAGAACATCGACATCGGCGGCCCGACCATGGTGCGTTCTGCCGCTAAAAACCATAAAGATGTCGCTATCGTCGTCAAAGCTGCCGACTACGCACGCGTGATCGCCGAAATGGATGCCAACGGCAACAGCCTGAAACTGGCGACCCGTTTCGATCTGGCCATCGCCGCCTTCGAGCACACCGCCGCCTACGACGGCATGATCGCCAACTACTTCGGCACCATGGTTCCTTCCTACGGTGACAACAAGGAGGGTGACGAGGAGTCCCGCTTCCCGCGCACCTTCAACAGCCAGTTCATCAAGAAGCAGGACATGCGCTACGGCGAAAACAGCCATCAGGCTGCCGCCTTCTACGCCGAAGAGCATGCCGCGCCGGGTTCCGTTTCCAGCGCGACCCAGCTGCAGGGCAAGGCGCTCTCCTACAACAACATCGCCGATACCGACGCGGCGCTGGAGTGTGTGAAGGAGTTCAGCGAACCGGCCTGCGTCATCGTCAAGCATGCCAACCCCTGCGGCGTGGCCATCGGTAACGACCTGCTGAGTGCCTACGATCGTGCCTACCAGACCGACCCCACCTCTGCCTTCGGCGGCATCATCGCCTTCAACCGCGAGCTGGATGGCGCCACTGCGGCAGCCATCGTGGCCCGCCAGTTTGTCGAAGTGATCATCGCCCCGACCGTCAGCCAGGAGGCCCGCGATGCGGTCGCCGCCAAGCAGAACGTGCGTCTGCTCGAATGCGGGCAGTGGACGGCTCCGGCGCAAGGGTTTGACCTCAAGCGCGTCAACGGCGGCCTGCTGGTACAGGAGCGGGATCTCGGCATGGTGACGCTGGGTGACCTGACCGTGGTCAGCAAGCGTCAGCCGACCGAGGCCGAGCTGCAAGATCTGCTGTTCTGCTGGAAAGTGGCCAAGTTCGTCAAATCCAACGCCATCGTCTACGCCAAAGATGGCCAGACCATCGGCGTCGGCGCAGGCCAGATGAGCCGCGTCTACTCCGCCAAAATCGCCGGTATCAAGGCGGCGGATGAAGGGCTGACCGTGGCGGGCTCCGTGATGGCCTCCGATGCCTTCTTCCCGTTCCGCGACGGTATCGATGCTGCCGCTCAGGCCGGTATCTCCTGCGTGATCCAGCCGGGTGGCTCGATGCGCGATCAGGAGGTGATCGACGCCGCCAACGAGCACGGCATGTGCATGGTCTTCACCAACATGCGCCATTTCCGTCATTGATGGGTCAGGGGCTGCCGATGGCGGCCCTTTTGTTGTCTCTTTTCAACTGACTATTTCCACTGGCTGACGGCCCGGGTGGCCGTCCAGTGACCACAAATAGAAGCGAGCGATACGATGAAAGTACTGATCATTGGCAACGGTGGCCGCGAACACGCCCTGGCCTGGAAGGCCAAACACTCCCCGCTGGTACGTCACGTTTTTGTGGCGCCGGGCAACGCGGGCACCCAGCTTGAGCCGGGTGTCGAGAACGTCGCCATCGAGGCGACCGATATCGAAGGGCTGCTGGCCTTTGCCAAAGAGAAGCAGGTCGGCCTCACCATCGTCGGGCCGGAAGCGCCGCTGGTGAAAGGGGTGGTCGATGCCTTCCGCGCCGCCGGTCAGCCTATCTTTGGCCCGACCGCTGCCGCTGCCCAGCTGGAAGGCTCCAAGGCTTTCACCAAGGATTTCCTGGCCCGTCACGCCATCCCGACCGCCGAGTACCAGAACTTCACCGAAGTGGAGCCAGCACTCGCTTATCTGCGCGAGAAGGGCGCCCCCATCGTCATCAAGGCCGATGGTCTGGCGGCGGGCAAGGGGGTGATTGTCGCCATGACCTTGCAGGAAGCGGAAGACGCGGTGCGCGACATGCTCTCCGGCAATGCCTTTGGCGAAGCGGGCTCCCGGGTGGTGATTGAGGAGTTTCTGGAGGGTGAAGAGGCGAGCTTCATCGTCATGGTCGATGGCGAGCACGTGCTGCCGATGGCCACCAGTCAGGATCACAAGCGGGTTGGCGACGGTGATACCGGCCTCAACACCGGCGGTATGGGGGCTTACTCCCCGGCGCCTGTAGTGACCGCCGAGGTACATCGACGCGTGATGGAGCAGGTGATCATGCCGACCGTGCGCGGCATGGCGGCCGAGGGCAACGTCTACACCGGTTTCCTCTACGCCGGTCTGATGATCGACGGCGCAGGCAATCCCAAGGTGATCGAGTTCAACTGCCGCTTTGGCGATCCCGAGACCCAGCCCATCATGCTGCGGATGCAGTCCGATCTGGTGGAGCTCTGTCTGGCCGCTTGCGCAGGCAAGCTGGATCAGAAAGAGGCCATCTATGATCCCCGCGCCGCTATCGGCGTGGTGTTGGCGGCGGGAGGCTATCCCGGCGATTACAGCACCAATCACCCCATCAGCGGCTTGCCGGTGGATGAGGTGGCGGGCGAGAAGGTGTTCCATGCTGGTACCCGTCTGGAAGGCGATACCAGCCTGACCCAGGGCGGCCGTGTGCTGTGCGCCACCGCCCTCGGCCACACAGTGGCAGAAGCCCAGCAGCGTGCCTATCAGCTCGCTGGCCGCATCAAGTGGGATGGCGTCTTCTACCGCAAGGATATCGGCTGGCGCGCCATTGCTCGCGAACAGGAGTAACTGACGCCAGCAAATGGCCAGCTGATTCAGACCCCGCTACGGCGGGGTTTTTTGTCCCTGTTTACCGCTTTCAACCATCCTCTTGCCGCGCGTCACCAGTGCTTAATCAGTTACCAAGTGCAAACAAGCACGGCATACCTGTCACTATTTGCCACAAAAAACAGCATTTTTCACAAACATTTCACCCTGAGTCATGGCATCATGCCCTGATGAATTCTTGTTAGGATTCATAAGTGCCCCTAACAATTCGAGCATGTCGTTATATAAGGAAATCCCATGTTGAAAACCGTCCGCCCCCTGCTGCTGCCCCTGATGTTTGGCCTGATGACCCTGCCTGCCGTGGCGGGTGATCTGGAACAGCCGATGAAGAAGATTGGCTTCAACTACAAGCAGGCCGTCAAGGCTGATGATGCAGCCACCATGGAGCAGCACATCAACGAGATGAAGGCCCAGCTGGATGTGGCCAAGCAGAAGAACATGCCGGCCGCCAAGAAAGAGAAATTCCTTGAAGGGATGAACGAGGTACAGACCGAGCTGGACGCCAGCCTGGCCGCACTCAAGGCGGGTGATGAGGCCAAGGCGCGCGAACATCTGGCCAAGGTCAACGACCTGAAGAAGGAGTACCACAAATATGCCAAGCAAAAAGGGTGAGCCCTTTCGCTGGGATCCGCTGGTTCGCCTGACCCACTGGGGCTTGGCGGCGGTCTGCATCGGCAACCTCTGGGTTAACGAAGCGGGGGAGGAGTGGCACGAGTGGCTGGGTTACGGCGCCATTGGGCTGGTCTCCTTGCGTCTGCTCTGGGGGCTCACCTTCGCCCGTGGCTACGCCCGCCTTGGCGCCCTCATCCCCAGCGGTGAGGATTTTCGCCAGCAGGCGCGCGAGATGCGTGAGCGGCAGCCTCCGGCACCGGGTCATCACGGTAGCGGCAAGCTGGCCGTGTGGGCGCTCTGGCTGGTTGTGCTGGCCACCGCTGGCAGCGGCTGGTTTCAAAATACCGAGACGGGATTTGAACTGGGGGCTGACGAGTGGCATGAGTGGTGCGTGGTGGCGCTGCAGGGGCTGATTGGTCTGCATCTGCTGGCCATTGTCTTCACCTCCTGGCGTCAGCGCAGCAATCTGGTCACCCGGATGCTGCCTGCCATCGGGCGTCGCTCATCCATCCAGAGCGGCAGCAACGAGCAAACCTGAGGCTCAGCATTAGGCTCCTTGTCTCTGAGTGAGGCGCCTGATCCGGACCCTGCCCAGACCCGCCCATGGCGGGTCTTTTCTATGACCTCATCGAGCTCATCACTGGATATTGCCCGTTCGGCAGATGCAAAAAGGCCGCTCATGATGAGCGGCCTTTTTCAATTTGGTGGCCCCTGGGGGACTTGAACCCACGACCAATCGATTATGAGTCGACTGCTCTGACCAACTGAGCTAAGGGGCCAAATTGTGCGTTTAGCGGCGTGGATTATAGGGGAAGAGGAAAGGGCAGTCTATAGGCATATCAACCACTTGGCGACTAATTGTCCAGCTTGATAGAGGGCGCAGAGCGGGTCGCAAGGGTAAATGCCAGACAAAACAAAGCCCCGCATGGCGGGGCTTTGGCAGAGCAGTTTGACACAGGGTCAGGACTATTCGTCCAGGAAGCTGCGCAGCACTTCCGAGCGGCTCGGGTGGCGCAGTTTGCGCAGTGCCTTGGCTTCGATCTGACGAATACGCTCACGGGTAACGTCGAACTGCTTGCCCACTTCCTCGAGGGTGTGGTCAGTGTTCATGTCGATACCGAAACGCATCCGCAGTACCTTGGCTTCGCGGGCGGTCAGGCCAGCCAGCACTTCGCGGGTGGCGTTGCGCAGGCTTTCGCTGGTCGCCGCATCCGCTGGCAGAGCCAGGGTGGTATCTTCGATAAAGTCGCCCAAGTGGGAATCTTCATCATCACCGATGGGCGTCTCCATGGAGATAGGCTCTTTGGCGATTTTCAGTACCTTGCGGATCTTGTCTTCCGGCATGCCCATGCGCATGGCCAGCTCTTCCGGGTTCGGTTCGCGACCCATCTCCTGCAGCATCTGACGGGAGATACGGTTGAGCTTGTTGATGGTCTCGATCATGTGTACCGGGATACGGATGGTACGGGCCTGATCCGCGATGGAGCGGGTAATGGCCTGACGGATCCACCAGGTTGCATAGGTCGAGAACTTGTAGCCACGACGGTATTCAAACTTGTCTACCGCCTTCATCAGACCGATGTTGCCCTCCTGGATCAGATCCAGGAACTGCAGACCGCGGTTGGTGTACTTCTTGGCGATAGAGATAACCAGACGCAAGTTGGCCTCAACCATCTCTTTCTTCGCACGGCGGGCTTTGGCCTCACCGATGCTCATGCGACGGTTGATATCCTTGATCTGGGCAATCGACAGACCGGTCTCTTCTTCAATCTGCTGCAGCTTGCCGATGGCGCGCTGAATATCCTCGTCCATTTCAACCAGACGGGGAGACCAGGCTTTGCCAGCCTGCTTCTGGTATTCGAACCAGGCAGTTTCACACTCGTTGTTGGTGAAGGCCGCGACGAAGGTTTTCTTCGGCATCTTGGCCTGCTCAACGCAGAGCTTCATGATGATGCGTTCCTGCACGCGGACGCGCTCCATCATCTCGCGCATGTTGTTGACCAGGCGATCGAACTGCTTGGGCATCAGGCGGAATTGACGGAATACATCGGCCAGCTGGGCGATGGCGGCCTGGGTATCTTCGTGCGCGCGACCATTCTTCTGAATGGAGAGGCGGGTCACTTCATACTGGGCACGCAGTTCGCCAAACTTCTCGCGAGCGACTTCCGGATCCGGACCACCGTCACCGTCGTCGTCAGAGCTGTCGCCATCTTCGTCTTCGTCTTCTTCGTCTTCTTCATCTTCGTCGGCCAGATCGTCTTCGCCGAGTTCGGAACCGATGTGCGTGGCGGTAGGTGCCATGTCTTCGGTTTCGTTCGGGTCAATAAAGCCAGAGATGATGTCAGAGAGACGCAGCTGCTCGGCTTCGTACTTGTCGTACTGTTCGAGCAGGTAAGTAATTGCTTCAGGGTACTCGGCTACGGAGCTTTGTACCTGGTTGATACCGTCTTCGATCCGCTTGGCGATGTCGATTTCGCCTTCACGGGTCAGCAGTTCGACGGTACCCATTTCCCGCATGTACATGCGGACGGGATCGGTCGTGCGACCAATCTCAGATTCAACAGATGCCAGAGCCTGGGCCGCTGCTTCGGCAGCGTCCTCATCGGCGGTACCACCTTCAGCCATGATAAGGTCATCGGCATCCGGAGCGTTTTCAACCACTTGAATGCCCATATCGTTGATCATCTGAATGATGTCTTCGATCTGGTCTGAATCGACAATGTCTTGCGGGAGGTGATCGTTCACCTCGGCATAGGTCAGGTAGCCCTGTTCTTTACCTTTGGCAACGAGGAGTTTAAGCTGAGACTGCGGGGTTTGCTCCATAGAACTCATCCGGTTGGTGTTGCTAGGTTGCGCGTACAGTGCGCTGCTGCGCAAATAGCCAATTCTAATAGAAAACCGCCAGACATGCTATGTCTGGTTGCGGCGTCGGTCATGAGAAACCCCTGCCCGCAGTATTGTCGGGGCCAGGCGGTTATAAAATTTTTGCTTTTCATCCCGTCGATTCGGGCAACGCTATCCATATTGGGACTAATCACTCAAATATCAAGCCCCACCCTCATTTCTTTTCTCAATTTGCACCTCTCTTATCAGCATCATCAGCTCTTGGGTTTCTTCGGAGCTTAGTCCTTCCTGAGCCACTTTGGCCTGCAATTCTTCGATCCGCTGTTTCAGAAACTGGTTGATGAAGCCGACGAAGGTGTCCTGCAATTCTCCCAGAATATCCGGCTCCTGGTCGAGCCTGATCTCTTCAAAGAGGTCGTGCATGGCCAGTTGAGCGAGGATCTCTCCCTCCTTGGTACCACGCCAGTGTTCCAGCAGGATACCGGTGGTGATACCGGGCTGTGCCAGGATCTGCTGGTGCAGCTGCAGCAGGAACTTGATGCCCTGTACGCGCAGCCCGGCTAACTCCGGCATAGGGGGAAGCTCGGCCGTTACCGCCGGATATTGCACCATCAGCGCCAGTGCCCTGCGCAGCGGCGTCAGCTTGGCAGCCTTGGGTTTGTTGACCTCGGCCTTGGGCTGACTGTTGCGGGCAAAGAGCTCGGCGATGCGCTGTTTGTTCTCGCCCCAGCGCATCATGCTGGAGAGGCGGGTGATCAACCCTTCGCGGGTAAACCCTTCCGGTACGCGGCGAATAAGCTCGGCGGCCTTGTTGGCCACTTCGAACTTGCCTGCCTCACCCGAAAGTGCGGCATCGCGGCCGAGACGCTCGAACATGAAGTCGGCGAACGGCTGGGCTTCATCGAGCAGGGCTTCAAAGCCCTCCTTGCCGATCTGGCGTACCAGCGAGTCGGGATCCTCGCCATCGGGCAGGAACACGAACTTCAGCTCGCGGCCATCCTGCAGATGAGGGAGGGCGTTATCCAGCGCCCGCCAGGCGGCTTCACGACCGGCGTTGTCACCGTCGTAGCAGCAGACTACCTCGGCGGTGGTGCGAAACAGGGTGTGGATATGGTCGCTGGTCGTTGCAGTACCCAGCGCCGCCACCGCATAGTCGATGTCGTACTGACCGAGTGCCACCACATCCATGTAGCCTTCCACCACCAGGATCCGGCGTGGATCCTTGTGTGCCTGCTTCACCTCGTAGAGACCGAACAGCTCCCGCCCTTTATGGAAGATGGGGGTCTCCGGCGAGTTCAGGTACTTGGGGGTGCCATCACCCAGCACCCGGCCACCGAAACCGATGACCCGGCCACGCTTGTCGCGGATCGGGAACATGATGCGATCGCGGAAACGATCATAACTACCCGGGCCATTGTCACGGGTGATCAGCATGCCGCCCGAGATAAGCAACTGCTCGTGATCCCGGCTGGCACCAAAGCGGCGGCGCACCTGATCCCAATCGCTGGGGGCATAGCCAATATTGAATCGTTTGACCACTTCACCGGTCAGACCGCGCCCTTTGAGGTACTCCACCGCATGGGGAGCACTCTTGAGATTGCTCTCGTAGAAGCGGGCGATCTGGTTCATCAGCTCGAACAGATCCTTGCTGACGGCGGGCTGGCTATTGGCCGAGCCGCCGATGCTCTGCTCGCGAGGCACCTGCATGCCCTGCATGCTGGCGAGCTCTTCGATGGCATCGGGAAATTCGAGACCGTCGTACTCCATGACAAAGCCGATGGCGTTGCCGTGGGCGCCACAACCGAAACAGTGGTAGAACTGCTTCTCCTGGCTGACGGTAAAAGAGGGGCTTTTTTCGTTATGAAAAGGGCAGCAAGCCTGGTAGTTCTTACCGGCTTTTTTCAGCCGCACTCGCGAGTCGATCAGCTCGACTATGTCTGTGCGTACGAGCAGATCGTCGATAAAGGATTGGGGGATCCTGCCTGCCATAACCGTCCTGTTTCATTGCGGAGAAAATAAAAAAGCCGCGCATTCCAAGGGAAGCACGGCTTCTTCGACCAAACAAGAGAGTTGCCTGTTACGCCAAGCGGGTTTTCACCTGAGCACTGACGGCGCCGACATCGGCACGCCCCTGAATTTTCGGCTTCAAGACAGCCATGACCTTGCCCATATCAGCCATGACGGCAGCACCACTTTCAGTGATGGCTTGCTCGATCAGAGCGGCAATTTCATCTGCGGTCAGCTGTTGCGGCAGGAATTCCTGCAACACAACGATCTCGGCGGACTCTTTGTCGGCGAGATCCTGGCGACCGGCAGCTTCAAATTGGCTGATGGAATCGCGGCGCTGTTTGACCATTTTGGTCACGACAGCGAGGATATCCTCATCATTCAGCTCGATACGGGTATCGACTTCACGTTGCTTGATTTCTGCCATCAACAGGCGGATCGCTCCCAGACGTGCCTTATCTTTGGCAAGCATGGCGAGTTTTTGTTGATCCTTGAGTTGATCCTTCAGAGACACGGCAATATCTCCCGATTAGTACAGGCGGATACGACGTGCGTTTTCGCGAGACAGCTTCTTGGCGTGACGCTTGACAGCAGACGCTTTGGCGCGCTTACGAATGGTAGTCGGCTTCTCGTAGAACTCACGGCTACGAACTTCGGACAGGATACCGGCTTTTTCGCAAGAACGCTTGAAACGACGCAGAGCAACGTCAAACGGCTCATTTTCACGGACTTTGATTACTGGCATGTGCCTTTCACCTCAGTGATAAATTGTTAGCTGACCTTCAATCGATCAGCATGTCTTAAAATGGTGCGAAATTATACTCTGGACAGGGAATGAAAGTAAACCCGCAGAGATCGCTCTGGTTTAAAAAACCCGCGAAGGTTACCATAGCCGTCTCATTTTAGCAGTGAAATTTTTTAGCAATGCGTGTATTGGGCATAGAGACATCCTGTGACGAAACCGGGATCGCGATCTTCGACGATCAAAAAGGGATCCTTTCCCATCAGTTATACAGCCAGGTCAAGCTGCATGCGGACTACGGTGGCGTCGTCCCCGAGCTCGCCAGCCGGGATCATGTTCGCAAGACGATCCCGTTGATCCAGGCCGCATTGCAAGAGGCGGGACTGGGCAAAGATGACATCGACGGCATCGCGTATACCGCGGGTCCGGGTCTGGTTGGCGCCATTCTGGTGGGGGCGACCATTGGCCGCTCGCTGGCGATGGCGTGGAACAAGCCGGCCATCGCCGTCCATCATATGGAAGGCCACCTGCTGGCCCCCATGCTGGAGGAGAAGGCCCCCGAGTTCCCCTTCGTGGCGCTGCTGGTCTCCGGTGGTCACTCCATGCTGGTGCGGGTTGACGGCATCGGCAGCTATCAGCTGCTGGGGGAATCCATCGATGATGCCGCCGGCGAGGCGTTCGACAAGACCGCCAAGCTGATGGGGCTGGACTACCCGGGCGGCCCGCTGCTCTCCCGTCTGGCCGAGAAGGGCACTAAGGGGCGCTTCCACTTCCCCCGTCCCATGACTGATCGCCCAGGGCTCGACATGAGCTTCTCCGGCCTCAAGACCTTCACCGCCAACACCATCGCCGCCAACGGTGATGATGAGCAGACCCGTGCCGATATCGCCCGGGCGTTTGAAGATGCGGTGGTCGATACCCTGGCCATCAAGTGCCGTCGTGCCTTGAAAGAGACCGGTCTCACGCGTCTGGTGGTCGCCGGTGGCGTCAGTGCCAACCGTCATCTGCGTGCTCAGCTGGCCGAACTGATGGAGAGCCTCAAGGGTGAGGTGTTCTATCCGCGCACTGAATATTGCACCGATAACGGCGCCATGATCGCTTACGCCGGTATGCAGCGCCTGAAAGCGGGCGTGTTTGAGCCGCTGGCGGTCAAAGCCGTGCCGCGCTGGCCGCTGGATACCCTGGATCCGGTCTGATCCGACGGATCCCGCCTTCTGGCGTGGTGGTGAGTACCATGGTGGCCTACTGCTCCTGCAATCCGGCAGCGGTGGTTATAGCGCCGCTGGTAGGCTGTTGTGGTGTCTGCTGTCGCCGTGGTTGAGCCATCCGGATAAGGCGTCGGGTCTGTTGCTGGCAGACAGCAAAGCACACAGTAAAGAAATAAAAAAAAGAGATAAAAAAATCCCCGCCAACTGGCGGGGATTTTTGTTTGGCTATCGGCAGGCGATGCGATTACAGCAGGATGCCGCCGAAGAAGAAGCCCAGCGCCACGGCGATGGCGATGGTGGCGGTGCCCGGTACGAAGAAGGGGTGGTTGAACACCGCTTTACCGATACGGGTGGAGCCGGTGTCGTCCATCTCTACCGCGGCCAGCAGGGTCGGGTAGGTCGGCAGTACGAACAGGGCGCTTACGGCTGCGAAGGAGGCAATCGCAGTCAGCGGGCTGACACCCAGTGCCAGTGCGGCAGGCATCAGGGCTTTGGTGGTGGCGCCTTGTGAATAGAGCAGCATGGCAGCGAAGAACAGCACCACGGCCAGCAGCCAGGAGTACTGGTTCAGCAGGTCGCCAGCGATCAGCTGGATGGTGTCCATGTTGCCTTTTACGAAGACGTTACCCAGCCAGGCGACACCCAGCACACAGATACAGGCGGACATACCTGACTTGAAGGTCGGCATGTTGGTGACTTGAGTTGCATCCAGTTTGCACACCAGAGTCATGATGGTGGCAGCAGCCAGCATGATGCCCATGATGGCGCCGTCACGGGGGATCGGCGGGTTGGCGATCAGGCCCACTTTACCGGAGATGGCAGTGGCATAAGCCATGACAGCAACGATGGCGGCGATGAAGATCCAGACAGACAGTTTGGCGTACGGTTTGATCTCGAGCTTGGTAGTACCACGCAGTTTGATCAGGCCCTTGGCTTTACGCTCCAGATAGACTTCGTCCTGATCCAGCGGCTTGCCCATCATGTTGGCAATGAAGGCGCCCAGGATACAGGCCAGGAAGGTAGAGGGGATGCAGATGGCCAGCAGGGTCAGGTAGTCAACACCGAACGGCTCGAGCATGCCGGAGAAGGCAACCACAGCGGCAGAGATCGGGGAGGCTGTGATGGCGATCTGGGAGGCGACAACTGCGATGGAGAGCGGACGGGATGGGCGGATCCCTTGCTCTTTGGCCACTTCAGCGATAACCGGCAGGGTGGAGAAGGCGGTATGACCGGTACCGGCCAGCATGGTCATCAGATAGGTGACGACCGGGGCGGCGAAGGTGATGTATTTGGGGTTCTTGCGCAGCGCTTTCTCTGCCAGAGAGACCAGGTAGTCCATCCCGCCAGCCAGTTGCATACAGGCGATGGCGCAGATGACGGACGCGATGATCATGATTACATCCCAGGGGATGTAAGTGACCAGTTGGTCGCTCGGGATGGGCATGCCCAGACCCCACGTCAGTACCAGTACCCCCAGACCACCGGCAAAGCCGATGCCGATGCTGCCTATCCGGGCCCCCAGATAGATAGCGGCGAGCACGACAAGTAACTCGATTCCAATCATAGCGATAACTCCATTTTTTAGTTTTTTGGTTTTTATTTGGCAAAAAGCCAATTCCCGATCGGGCTGGGGATAAAGACCAATCGGGAACTGACTTTATGGGCCGGGAAGATCCCGGCCCACACTCGCTTATACGGCAGCTTCGCGGGTGAAACGCTTGGCTTTGTATTGCGGGTTCATCAGGTTCTCGATGGAGAGAATTTCGTCCAGTTGCTCGGCGCTCAGCAGGCCGCGCTCCAGAACGACTTCGCGGACGTTCTTGCCGGTCTGGGCACAGATCTTGCCGACGATGTCACCTTCGTGGTGGCCGATGAAGGGGTTCAGGTAGGTCACGATACCGATGGAGTTCAGCACGTGGTTCATGCAGATTTCCGGGTTGGCAGTGATACCTTCCACGCACTTCTCGCGCAGGGAGATACAGGCTTTTTCCATCAGGCTCAGGGATTCGAACATCGCCTGACCAATCACCGGCTCCATGACGTTCAGCTGCAGCTGACCGGCTTCGGCGGCGAAGGTGATGGTGATGTCGTTACCGAATACCTTGAAGCAGGACTGGTTGACCACTTCCGGGATAACCGGGTTGACCTTGGCTGGCATGATGGAGGAACCCGCCTGCATTTCCGGCAGGTTGATCTCTTTCAGTGCAGTGCGCGGGCCGGAGGAGAGCAGACGCAGGTCATTACAGATCTTGGACATTTTCATGGCCAGACGCTTGATGGCGCCGTGCAGCATGACGTAGGCGCCACAGTCGGAGGTCGCTTCGATCAGGTCTTCTGCCGGCACATAGGCACGACCGGTGATCTCGGCCAGACGCTTGATGGCCAGCTCGGAGTACTCGGGCGGAGTGTTCAGACCGGTACCGATGGCGGTCGCGCCCAGGTTCACTTCCAGCAGCAGCTCCTGGCAACGCTTGATGGACTTGATCTCTTCACGCAGGGTGACGGCGAACGCGTGGAACTCCTGACCCAGGGTCATCGGAACCGCATCTTGCAGCTGGGTACGGCCCATCTTCAGGATGTTTTTGAACTCTTCAGCCTTGGCATCGAATGCCGCGATCAGGTGCTCCAGCGCGTGCAGAGTCACGTCAGTGCTGTTGACCACAGCAACGCGGAAACCGGTCGGGTAGGCATCGTTGGTGGACTGGCACTTGTTGACGTGGTCGTTCGGGTTGATGACGTCGTAACGGCCTTTCTCCAGACCCATGATTTCCAGGGCGATGTTGGCCAGTACTTCGTTGGTGTTCATGTTGACGGAGGTGCCGGCACCACCCTGGTAAACGTCGACCGGGAACTGGTCGAAGCATTTGCCGGTGTTCAGCATCAGGTCGCAGGCTTCTACGATCTTGTCAGCAATTTCAGGACGGATGGTACCCAGTTCGCCGTTTGCCAGCGCAGCCGCTTTCTTGGTCAGAACCATACCGCGGACGAATTCCGGAACGTCAGAAATCTTCTGAGAGCTGATCTTGAAGTTCTCGACAGCGCGCAGGGTGTGCACACCGTAGTAGAGATCATTGGAAACTTCTTTGGTGCCCAGCAGGTCTTCTTCAATGCGGACGTTCTTGATGTCGCTCATTGTAATGCCTCAGAAATCAGATAAATGGAAAAATCCTCACCGAGTGGTCGCGAGTTCCTTGCGCACAGCTCATCCTGAAGCACCACACATCGAGTGGGGCGGTAGGGAGAATGACCTCCCGAAAAACTAATCAATATACTACTCCAATTGAGGTATCGGTTATTAGAGGTGGATCACTAAATTTGAGACATTTTCAAATTACTTTGAGGAAAGTACACATATGTTATGACGCTTTTATCATGATGATTATTATAAATTTTTGTGAATTTTTGCCGGTTTTTTAGATGGTTGCTGACGTAGGTGTCATTTGAGAGGCTTGAAAAGGGCAGGGAAGACCCCACTTATTCAGGGTAAAAGTGGTGATGATGCGACAGACGCATCGCGCATGGGCCGCCCTGTGAAGGGCACCACTTTTTCTCAATTTACCGGTGCTGGAGTGGATATGGGCAAGTTGTTTCTGTTGTTGGTGGGTCTGGTGGTACTGGAGCTCACCGTGATGATCGAGGTCGGCTCAGTGATTGGGGCGCTGCCGACAGTCGGCTTGCTCATACTGACCGCGGTATTGGGCTCCTCACTGGTGCGCAGTGAAGGGATCAAGACCCTGTTCAGTGCCCAGCAAAAGATGCAGATGGGCGAGATGCCGGGCCGCGAGGTGATGGGGGGCATGATGTTGGCGTTGGCTGGTTTGCTGCTGATTATCCCGGGGTTCGTGACCGACATTTTCGGTGTGCTGTTGCTGCAACCCTGGCTGCGCAACAAACTGGCCGACAAGCTGATCGGCAGCAGCCAGTTCCGGATGCAGATGGGGGGTTTCCAGAAGGGAACACCATCGCCATTCGACAACGCGCCGTCCGATGATCATCTGGGTCACACCAAGCAGGGCGGCACCACCATCGAAGGCGAATTTGAGCGCAAAGAGTGAGCGTAAAGAGTAATCGACGAGACGAAAACCCGAGGCGAGTGACTGATCAGGGTTTGCCCTGATGGCACAAGGCCTCGAAGCGGTGTCGGGCATACCACCATGCGAGGGTGCCCGCCGCCAGATTGGCCAGCAGTATCCCCAGATAGATCCCCTGTTCTCCCCCCAGCTTTGCCCCCAGCCAGGCTCCTGGCAACAGAAAACCAAACAGTCGCAATCCGTTGAACAAGAACGAAATACTGGATGCCCGCACGCCATTGAGTGCCGAGGCCAGCAGCATCACCATGCCCTGAAAGCCGTAACCGATCGGCACCAGATGCAGATAGAGAATAATCAGGCGAATGACCTGCGGATGATCGCTGAACAGATTGGCGATCAGCGGTGCGAGCAGCCAGGTCAGGCCATAGATGGCGAGCTGGAACAGCAAGGCGAAACGCATGCAGCTTTGCAGTGCTGCCTTGGCGCGGGCCGGATTGCCGGCGCCGCAGTTTTGCGAGATGAAAGGGGCCAGTACGGAGGCGAGGGCCATCATCACGATCAGCAGCAGCGCCTCGACCCGCGATGCGGCGCCGTAAGCGGCCACCACCTCGGTACCCAGGCCCGCAAAAATTGTCATCAGCACCGCGTTGGCCAGGGGGTTGAGCATATTGGTAAAAGAGGCGGGAACGGCGACATGGAGCAGCGATCGCCAGTGGTATAGCAACCGTGCTCGCGGCGAGAGGCGCCAGAGCAGCAAGCCTTCCCGATGGCGCAGGATATAGAGGCTGACCAGCATCGCCATCAACCAGGAGATAGAGGTCGCGATGGCGGCCCCGCGGATCCCCCATTCGGGAAAGGGGCCGATGCCGAAGATCAACAGAGGATCCAGCACCCCGTTGACCAGCCCGGCTACGGCCATCACCAGACTGGGGGTTTTGGTATCGCCGGTCGCCCGGATGGCGGCATTGCCCACCATGGGCAGCACCAGCATGGGGACGGTGAGATACCAGATCAGCATGTAGTCATGGATGAGGGAGATAAGCTCGGCACTGGCGCCCAGCAGGGTAAACAGCGGTGTGATGGTGAGTGCGCCGCCCGTGGAGAGCAGGGCCACCATGATCACCGCCAGAAACAGGCTGTCGGTGGTGAGGTGGGCCGCCTCATCGTGTTTGCCCTGTCCCAGAGTGTGACCGATCACTGCTGACAATCCGGCGCCCAATCCCATCGCCAGCGAGGTGACCACAAAGGTGACCGGAAAGGTAAAGCTGATGGCGGCCAGTGCCTGGGTGCCCAGCATGCCGATAAAAAAGGTATCGACCAGATTGAAGGCCAGAATGGCGATGATGCCGAAGATCATGGGGCCCGTCATCTGGCGCAGTACGACCGGAATAGGGGCTGTCAGCATGGGGTTGGTGCGGGTCAAGGGCTCGTCTCTACAGCTGGCTTTGAAGGTTCTGGCATGGAAAACGGGCGGCGTGAACCGACCTTGCACCAGGGTGCGGACATGGGTGAACCATCGAAGATATTCATAGTACGTGAAAAAATTTTTTTTGTATTTGCCCTTGAAGGGTTAGCAACTCTGCCCCACATCAGGGACATATCTAATTTGGCCTGGAACGGCCATTCCTCAAAGCAACAATGAGACTCATTTTGGGAGAGTTATCGATGAAAATTCGTCCACTGCACGACCGCGTCATCATCAAGCGCATCGAAGCTGAAGCCAAATCTGCCGGCGGTATCGTCTTGACTGGTACTGCGGCCCAGAAGTCCACCCGTGGTGAAGTGCTTGCCGTGGGGACTGGTCGCATCCTGGATAATGGCGAAGTCAAAGCGCTGGCCGTGAAGGTTGGTGACAAGGTTATCTTCAACGAAGGCTACGGTGTGAAGACCGAGAAGCTGGATGGTCAGGACGTCCTGATCCTCTCCGAAACCGACATCCTGGCGATTGTCGAAGAGTAATCCATCCTCCTTTTCCCCGAATTGATTTAAGGATTGAAGAAAAATGGCAGCTAAAGACGTTAAGTTTGGTAACGAAGCCCGCATCAAGATGCTGGAAGGCGTAAACATCCTGGCTGATGCCGTCAAGGTGACTCTGGGCCCGAAAGGCCGCAACGTGGTGCTGGACAAGTCCTTCGGCGCCCCGACCATCACTAAGGATGGTGTGTCTGTTGCGCGCGAAATCGAGCTGGAAGACAAGTTCCAGAACATGGGCGCCCAGATGGTCAAGGAAGTGGCTTCCAAGGCCAACGATGCCGCCGGTGACGGTACCACTACTGCAACCGTTCTGGCTCAGGCTATCGTCAACGAAGGTCTGAAAGCCGTTGCCGCCGGTATGAACCCGATGGATCTGAAGCGCGGTATCGACAAGGCCGTTGTGGCTGCTGTTGCCGAGCTGCAAGCGCTGTCCCAGCCGTGTGCTGACAGCAATGCCATCGCTCAGGTGGGCACCATCTCCGCCAACTCCGACGAGAAAGTGGGCAAGCTGATTGCTGAAGCCATGGACAAAGTGGGTCGCGATGGCGTCATCACCGTTGAAGATGGTCAGGGTCTGGAAGACGAGCTGGCGGTTGTCGAAGGTATGCAGTTCGACCGTGGCTACCTGTCCCCCTACTTCATCAACAAGCAAGAGACCGGTTCCGTTGAACTGGACGACCCGTTCATCCTGCTGGTTGACAAGAAAGTCTCCAACATCCGCGAAATGCTGCCGGTGCTGGAAGGCGTTGCCAAAGCTGGCAAGCCGCTGCTGATTGTTGCTGAAGACGTAGAAGGCGAAGCCCTGGCGACTCTGGTGGTCAACACCATGCGCGGTATCGTGAAAGTGGCTGCCGTCAAGGCGCCTGGCTTCGGTGACCGTCGCAAGGCCATGCTGCAGGATATCGCCGTACTGACTGGCGGTACCGTCATCTCTGAAGAAGTTGGCATGGAGCTGGAAAAAGCGACTCTGGAAGATCTGGGTCGTGCCAAGCGCATCGTCATCACCAAAGAGAACACCACCATCATCGATGGCGTGGGTGATGCCGGTGTGATCGAAGGCCGTGTTGCCCAGATCCGTCAGCAGATCGAAGAGACCTCTTCCGATTACGACCGTGAGAAGCTGCAAGAGCGCGTAGCCAAGCTGGCTGGCGGTGTTGCCGTGATCAAGGTTGGCGCAGCCACCGAAGTCGAGATGAAAGAGAAGAAAGCACGCGTTGAAGATGCCCTGCACGCTACCCGCGCCGCGGTTGAAGAAGGCGTGGTTGCCGGTGGTGGTGTTGCGCTGGTTCGCGTTGCTGCCAAACTGGCGGGTCTGCGCGGTGACAACGAAGACCAGAACGTCGGTATCAAGGTTGCCCTGCGCGCCATGGAAGCCCCGCTGCGTCAAATCGTCATCAACGCCGGTGAAGAAGCCTCCGTCATTGCCAACGCAGTGAAGAACGGCGAAGGCAACTTCGGTTACAACGCTTACAGCGAACAGTATGGCGACATGCTGGCCATGGGTATCCTGGATCCGACCAAGGTAACCCGTTCTGCCCTGCAGTTTGCCTCTTCCATCGCCGGTCTGATGATCACCACCGAGTGCATGGTCACCGAACTGCCGAAGAAAGATACCCCTGCCATGCCTGACATGGGCGGCATGGGTGGCATGGGCATGATGTAATCATCACCCTTGCTCTGTTTGAGAAACGGCTCGCCCAAGGCGAGCCGTTTTTTTATATCTGACTAAACTGAGTCTGTTGAGACAGCAAATTTGGGGGCGATATGAAGATGTTTGGTTGGCTGACACTACTGTGTTCATTGGTCATCATGCCGGTTATGGCTGCTGAGACACTGACCGGGCCGGTGATCCTGAAAGTGGGTGGCAACATCAGGTCGACAGATGAAGTTGATGGCAAGGTATTGTTTGATCTGGCCAAACTGCAGGCACTGCCGCAACATGAGATAGTGACCGGCAACCCCTGGGTGGATAAGCCGCACACCTACAGAGGCCCAAAACTGGCCGATGTATTGGCTGCAGTCGGTGCGGATGGCAAGACCATTACGTTGACGGCACTGAACAGTTTCCAGATCCGCATTGAATGGGACAAGGTCGCCAAATATGACCCTATCCTTGCATGGGAAGACAATGGCGCTGTCATGCGGGTGCGTGACAAGGGGCCGGTCTGGTTTATGCTGCCTCTTGATCAATATCCGGAATTGAAGCGATCCGAATATACCGACATGATGATCTGGCAACTTGATTTGATAGACATTCAGCACTGATAAAAACTGCACGGGAGCATGGGGTGAAAGGAAAGACCAGGGCGTGGCCACTGCTCGTCATTCTGTATGTATCCATCCTGTCGTTTACCGGGAGCACCCTCTATTGCCTGATGCAGATCCAGAATGCGACCAGAGCGATGGAGAAATACACCTACGATGTCTCCTGGGCGCTGATGCAGTTGCAGCTGGAGCTCGGGCGTTTCCTCAATGCGGTAGAGGTCTATCACTATGGCGGGATTGATCATGACACCTTGATGCTGCGTTATGACATTCTCTGGAGTAGAACGCCCATCCTGTTGAGCGGTCAGCTGCGCAAGAGCATGCAGGACAAGCAGAAAACCTTGCGTCTGGTGCAGCTGATTGAAACCAATATTCGCCAAATAGAGCCCGACATCACCAAGTTGCAAAGCGGGGCATCTGACTATCAGCAGATCATGATGCGCCTTGCCCCGCTGCAAGAGCCGCTCTCCTACTCCCTCGCTTCTGTGATGCAGAAGAACATCAACGTCTATTCCGAGAACGATCGCCATTTTGGCCAATTGCGCAATGCCTTGTTGCTGATGGTCTCCGGTCTGGTCATGTCAGTGCTGCTGCTCAGCATGCTGCTTATATATGAAGGGCGTCGTCATTTCAGGGCGGCCAGACGGGATCCGCTAACCGGGTTGTCCAATCGGGTTGCCTTGCTGGAGCGGATGGAGCTGTATGCCACTCAGGAAGTACCGTTCGGGCTGGTGCTGGTCGATATCAATGACTTCAGGGATATCAACAGCAAGTTCGGCTATGACACCGGTGATCATCTGCTCAGCGAGTTTGCCAAACGGATCAAGGTGCTCTGTGAGGAGGGCGAGTGGAGCGGGCGCTTGGGGGGCGATCAATTTGCCATTATTCAGCGTGGCAGCAGTGACCTGCGTCAGGTCAGGGAGCTGGTCGCGCGCCTGCTGCACGCGCTGAAGCAGGATATCGTCTATGACGACTATCCCTTCCGGCTGGAAGTCGGGATCGGCATTGCCTTCTATCCGATGGACAGCGACAAGACTCAGGAGCTGTTGAGTCGGGCGGAACAGGCCCTGTTCCATAGTCGCAAGACCCACGTTCCCTATGTGATTTACGATAACTCCCTGCTCAACGAGACGGCGCGGCGCAAGCATCTGGCCTCTGACATGATCATGGCGCTGGAGCACAATGCGCTGGAGCTCTATTACCAACCCATCGTCAATCTCGAGAGTGGCCGCTGCGAAGCTGTCGAGGCATTGCTGCGCTGGCGGCATCCGGAGCTCGGTTTTATTCCGCCAAACGAAGTGATCATGGTGGCAGAAGAGTTCCAGCTTGCCGAACGGGTTGGCAGCTGGGTGCTGAACACCGCCTGCGAGCAGCTCTATCAGTGGCACCAGCTTGGTATGGTCGATCTGCAGATGTGCGTGAATATTTCGCCGGGCATGTACCAGCGCAATTTGCTCAAACTGGTGGCCAAGGCATTGATGGAGCACCACCTGCCTGCCAGCAGTCTGGTCCTGGAGGTCACGGAAGATACCACCATGCGGGAAGTGAAGAACTCGCTGCAACTGATGCAGGATCTCAATCAGCAGGGGGTACTGCTGGCATTAGATGATTTTGGTACCGGTTATTCATCTTTGAGTTATCTGCAAAAGTTACCGGTCAGCAAGGTGAAGATCGACCGCTCCTTTATACAGGGCATTGACACCTCAATGGAGGCATCCGAACTGGTCGCCAATATTTGCCGGATGGGGTCCATGCTGGGCAAGAGTCTGGTGTGTGAAGGGATTGAGACACAGGCCCAGCTGGATGTGCTGCGATCCCTGACCGATATCCACTTGTATGGGCAGGGCTATCTGTTCAGCCGACCAGAGCAGGCGGAGAAAATCTATCAAACCTTGTTGGAGATGGAGGAGCTTTGGCTGGCGCGTCAACAATCCGAAATGGCTTATATGAGTTGAGAGGGGGCTTGCCTGTCATCTGCCTCCAGAATGTGTGATTTAGCTCAAACTTTCTTCTTTTTGTTTGTTGTTTGAACGGTTGTGCGGTTTTATCAAAAAAACATGCAATTTAGCCTTGCCAGAAAGAATCTGTTCCCTATAATGCGCCTCCATCGACAGGGCAAGCGGCAACGCAGAAAGCCAAGTCGATAACCTCGAAAAGCCT
>OEQO01000091.1_pt1 | contig 22496 bp, 23 predicted proteins | sample 1539751 | NCBI WGS metagenome assembly OEQO01 (sample SAMEA3891237, study PRJEB23780) | metagenome | biome: terrestrial biome; feature: animal house; material: water of meat washing | place: Italy | collected 2015-05-12 | reverse complement strand
GCAGTGGAGAGCTCGACATTGCCGATGTCGTAGCGCAGACCCACTTCACCGTACATGCTGCCGCTATCTTTGCGAGCAACAGCATCCCACCCTTTGTTAGCGATATCGCTGGCAAGTTCACGCTCCAGCATGTAGCCGGTCACACCGGTTTCACCGTAGAGGTTCAGACCCGTGCTCAGCGGGGTAAATACACCGACACCGATGCTGGAGATCGACATGCTGTCGTTGCCGTTGCTGCGAGAGGTGTATTCAGTGCTGCCGCGACCATAGAAATTGGAGCCGAAGCTCTTGGAGAGATCCAGGCTCAGACCGCCAAAATCACGGGTTCCTTTGCTGTCATTGCTGAAGGTACCGTTGAGATAGTCGGATTTGGTGTGCGCCCAGGTGGCGGAACCCTTGGCGTAGCTGAAGGCATCCTGCGCCATGACGGAAGTAGAGGCAAACCCGGCCAGAACCAGAAGAGAGACAGTTGCTTTTTTCATGATGATAACTCCATGTGATTGGGCCCGTTGCTAGCGAGCTGGTATGGAGTCATTGTGCGATCAGGTTCCCGGCTTGCCGAGCTGCAAGCTGTTGCAGAACCATGTCAGATGTAAGCAGATATTGCAGGGGGTGTCAGCGGCAACAAGTTGCCGGCCCACACGGTTTGCATGGGCCGGATCCGCGAAAAAATCAGCGGAAGACCACCTCGTCAATTTCGACCCGCACCAGCGGCTGACCGGTCAATCCGGCAGGACGGGGGATCTCGAGGGCCAGCGACGGACGGGCTTGCCCCTTGCGCAGATAGGTTTCCGGCAGGCGGTTCTCGGCAACCCAGAAGCGGGCCTCCTGACGGCTCAGCTGCACCCCGTCAGCACTGAACAGGGTCACCATGCCATGCACCCCGACTACATTGCGGGTGCCGGTATTGCTCACCATAAAGGTCAGCACCAGCGGGTCAGATCCCTCGATCTTGTCCAGCTTGACCAGCACACCGTCGCGCGCCATCTGGGCGAGCAGTTCCGGATTGGCCTTGGCCTGATCGGTCAGCACCGGAGCAGCGACGGCCACCACGGCCCCAGCCTTCCCATCAGCAGCCACGCCCTGCACGGGCTCGGCCGGTTTGACCACCAGATACTCCCAGGTGAAGTCATCGTTGAGTTGAACCTGCCGGCCATCGGGCAGCGTCACCTGAGAGAGAGGAGCCGCCTGTGCCAGCACGGGAGTGAGACACAGGGCAACCAGCAGACGGGACAAGGGTTTCATAGGGCGAAGCTCGGTAACGGATGAAAGGGCGACAGTATAAACAGTCCCGTCGCCCCTTGCCTATGACGGCACTCACGTTCTGGCACCCGCATCGCTTGCCCGCAGGCTAGATGGCGAGATCGTGCCGCTCTTTCTGCGCCATATCCAGGGTCACCAGATCGAACTCGGTTCCCTTGAGAGCAGACAAAATATCCGATTGCATATCAAAGGCCTGGGCACGCTGATGCTCGGGCAGACGCACCCGGGCCAGGGTGGTGGAGCAGTCGCACAGGGTATGGAAAAAGACCTGTGCCTCGTCCAGCCCCATGTCGGCCAGTATCTGCTCGGCCTGATCCACCATCCGCAGATAGCGCTGCTTGAGCAGCCGTGGATTGGTGAAGCGATTGCTCAGGCAACCGTTGCTCCCCTTGCCCCAGCGGCCGAGCTGACGCTTGTTGAAGCCATAGCGAAAATCGCGGCTCATCACCCCGTTGTCGGCAAAAAACCAGATGGTATTGGCAGGCAGTGAGCCGAACTGGGCCAGATAGTCATCCCGCTCCTCTACTGCCGCCGGGATCAGCAAGGGCAGGTGGGCCCACTCGGGACGGCTCTGCACATGCTCACCAATGCGGCGAACCGGGTCGATCAGCCCTTCAATATTTGGCAGGCGATCGCAAAAGACGATCTCGTCACTCTTGATGACCCAGTGATCGATGCCATAACGCTGGCAATAACGGCGGGCACGGGCCACTTCGCTGCGACTGCGGGTCGGATTATCGAGGGTAATTGCGTGGATTTTCACACCGGCAGCGCGGCACAGCTCGATGCTGTAGCAGGATTCCAACCGTCCCGAAAAAGAGACAACCAGCTCGTCAAAACTTGCCAGTCGCTCAATCAGCAGCTGTTCCCTGGCTTGAAAAGAGTGATCATATCCCTGATTCAGTACAACTACATTGGCACCCATTAAACAGCTCCGGATGATGAACAGGTGCAGTATTGTGCGGCAAACAAACTGAATAGACCCTTAAAGAGTCTGGTTAAAATTAAAACTTGATGATTATTTCCTGTGATTCTGCTGCTAAATCTTCATTTTGGGCGTCATAAATTCGTAATCTTGCTTGGTGAACCCGATGGGCTCGCAAGAAACCCTGCGCCTGATCCAGCGAGGTGAAGGTCAGGCGCCCTCCCTCGCTGTCGGTCAGGCAGAGGCACTCCCCTTCTGCCTCAACACAGAGCTGATAACCGCTGCCATCCTTGCAGGCGATGATCAGGGTCGCCTCGGGATAGTGACTGAGCCAATTGCGAAACCGGCCATGCTCCATAGTGCTCCTAGAGGGGCATCACCCCTTGCCGGTGGCGGGCAAACAGCCCAGCTCACCCAGTTGCTGACGACAACTCGCCGCGTCGGTAAAGACGATCCCCCTGATACCGAGGGCCTCGGCGGCCGCAATGTTGGCGGGACTGTCATCGATGAAGAGGCACTCTGCCGGTTTCAGATCGAACGACACCAGCAGATAGCGATAGATATCCGGCTCCGGCTTCATCATCCGCACCCGCGCCGAGACCACCTTGCCGCTGAAGAAGCGCCAGAAATCCTGATGCTGCTCCAGCCAGTCGATGCTGGCATGACCCATGTTGGAGAGGGCATACAGGGTGTGCCCCGCCCCGTGCAGCTCGGCTATCAGGGTTAGCATAGCGGGATCTGGCAGCAGGGAGGCGGGCACCGCCTGCAAAATGGCCAGATTCTGTGCCGCAGAGAGGCCGGTGCGCGCTTGCGCTTCCCGGGCCATGGTGTGGAGCGACATGGTGCCTCTGTCTACCTCCAGCCAGTCCGGGTGGTTAAAGAGCTGTTCCGCCAACTGTTCGGCCCCTTGCGGACCACGCACGGAACGCACTATGCCTACCGGATCCCAGCTCACCACCACCCGTCCCAGATCGAAAATAATCGCCATCGTTTTTACCTCCCCCACTGCGTTTCAGTCATCAAAACAGCGTCAATAGAACATCCCTCTCACGCCATTTTCTTAACCGGATACCCTGCCCCCATCCCCGCCCGCGGGCAAGTTTTACTTGCATCAGACCGGCAAATCCCTTAATGGTTAGGGCGTTACCATCAGGATTTTGACCATGCAGCCAACATTCTTCTTTGCTTTCTCGTTTATCCGGCCCGCTTGAGGGAAGGCCTGTCGTCGTGTGAGCAGAAAGCAAAGACGAATCGAGCCTCCCCTAGCGGAGGCTTTTTTTTGCATTAATATCAATCGATTACTTGGATAGGGAACAATCATGGCAACGCTCGACGAGATCAGACAAGACATCACCCGGTTGGATCAGGAGCTGCTTGCCCTGCTGGCGAAACGCAAGACCCTCAGCATCGAGGTCGCCCGTGCCAAGCAAGCCAACCCGCGCCCCATCCGTGACCACCAGCGGGAGCAGGAGCTGCTGGTCGCCCTGATCCAGAAAGGGCGCGTGCTTGGGTTGGATGCCCAGTACATCACTCGCATCTATCACACCATCATCGAAGACTCTGTGCTCTCCCAGCAGGCCTATCTGCAGAGCCTGCTCAACCCGGAGCAGCAGGAGCCGATGACCAGCGTCGCCTATCTGGGGCCGCGCGGTTCCTACTCCAGCCTGGCCGCCCGCAAATATCTGGCGCGCTACAAGGATCAGGTGATCGAGGTGAACTGCCAGAACTTCCGCGAAGTGCTGGATGCGGTGGAGTCAGGCCGCGCCGCCTTTGGCGTGCTGCCCATCGAAAACACCAGCTCGGGCTCCATCAACGAAGTCTATGACGTGATGCAGCACACCAGCCTCTCCATCGTCGGCGAGCTCACCTACCCCATCGAGCACTGCATCCTCACCGCCGTGCCGACCGAGCTGAGCCGCATCAAGACCTTCTATGCCCACCCGCAGGTGTTCCAGCAGTGCTCCCACTATCTGAGCAAGCTGGAAGGGGCGCGTCACGAGATCTGCGACTCCTCCTCCAGCGCCATGATGAAGGTGAAAGAACTGGCCAGCCCGGAGGCCGCCGCCATCGGCAGCGCCGCCGGTGGCGAGCTCTATGGCCTGGACGTGCTGGCCGAGCAGTTGGCCAACCAGAAAGAGAACTACAGCCGCTTTATCGTGGTGGCGCGCAAGCCCATCGACGTGGCGCCGCAGATCCCGGCCAAGACCACTCTCATCATGTCCACCTCCCAGAAGCCGGGTTCGCTGGTCGAGGCGCTGCTGGTACTGCGCAGCCACGAGATCAACATGACCAAGCTGGAGTCCCGTCCGGTGCAGGGCAACCCGTGGGAAGAGATGTTCTATCTGGATGTCTCCGCCAACCTGCAGACCCCGGCGATGCAGGCCGCACTGGTGGAGCTGACCAAGATCACCCGCTATATCAAGGTGCTGGGCTGCTACCCGAGCGAGGATGTGAAACCCACCGCAGTGCCGCCGGTGCTGATGGGGAGCTAAATAGCCCAAAACGACAAAAGGCGAGCACCCTGCTCGCCTTTTGTTTTGATGCCTGTTTCAGGCCCTGCCTATCAACTCAGAACTGACCGGCCATCAACTGGTTGATGTTGTAGAGGGCACGGGTATCGAGCTCCATCTCGGTGGCATAGGTATTGCCGCGCGGATAAGAGGCAACCACCCGGGCACCACGCACCACGCCCGCCACCGACACATCCAGCGAGTTGGAGGTCTGGGTCAGATCGCGGTAGCTACTCTGGCCGCGCACCTGCTGGCCATTGAGCTGCTCGGCCAGGTCGCGATAAGCATCCATCTTGGAAGCGCGAATGGCTTGCAGCATCTTCTCCGACTGGGAGGGGCCGGGCTGGATGTCGATCACCGCATACCCCACCGCCTTGAGCACCGGAAAATCATCGGGCTTGCCACCCTGGGTGTAATCCACCACCCGGTTGTAGCTACAGCCGCTGAGCAAGAGTGCCAACAGGCAACCAAACAGGATTTTCATGATTCGCTCCTCACGGGGTCAGGTTGACCAGATGGCCACCCGGTCTGGCCTGACTGTCACGCATCAGATAACCGCGATTGATCGATGCCCGACCAAACGAGTTGTTGGCACCGAACAGATATTTTTGCGGGATCAGGCTCTGGGCCGTGGTCTCCACCATCTTGGTGCGCATGTCGATAACGCGGGCGTTGACCAGGATCCCCTTGCTGTTGCGGCTGAAGGTGCCGACCAGAATGCGGGAGATCGGCAAACGGGAAGAGAGCTCCTTGTAGTTGCGGCTCAGCACGAAGTCCCCCTGCGGCGTCACCTTGATGCTACCGGTCAGCTTGAAGTCCACCACCACCTCGCCGCGGCGGTTGAGCTCGTAGATAAAGCTCTCCTCAATCTGCTGCCCCATCCAGTTGGTATCCTGCAGGGTATCGAGATCGACAAAGGAAGCCACTGCGATGGGTTCGGTCAGGGTGGTCAGCGATTTGCGCTCCATCAGCTGATCGGTCATGCGCGCCACCAGCCAGTTGAGCTCCATCCCCTGCGCCGCCTGGCGGGGGTCACCCTGATCCCGATTGATAGGGTCGGAGCCGCACCCGGCCAATGCCAGGGCGAGCGCCAACGCCGTGATGAGTTTGTTCATGGATACCTTTCCTGTATCTGCACCTGACTTATTATCGGACGCGCCGGACAAAGCTTGAGCCGGGAATGAGGCATGATTCTTGCTTTTTAATGGTCATCGTCAGCGCCAACGTGCGCTGCCACTTGGAACGTGTTGTGATCCATGTCGGCCAGCAGGCGCCATTTCCTCAAAATGGCTCGGCTGCCCGCCAACTCAAGGTATCTGCTATGAAATTACCGCTGCTGTTGACCCTGCTGCTGGCCAGCCTGAGCGCCCGCGCCGAGCTTATCGAAGCGCAGGGCAGCGCCGCCATTCTGGGGGGCGATGAAGTCTATGCCCGCGAGCAGGCGACCCGCGACGCCCTGCGTCAGGCGCTGCTGGCCAGCGGCGCGGCCGTTTCCAGCGTCCAGCGTCTGGAAAATGGCAGCCTGCGCTCCGAGCAGATCCAGATCCGCTCCGGCGGCGACATTCGCCAGTACCGGCTCAAGCGGGAAGAGGTGCGCAACGGCCGCATGTATATCACGCTAGTGGCCGACATTCAGGCCGAGCGCCAGATCTGCCAGACCCAGCACTTCGCCAAGGATTTGACACTGGTGAGGCTGCGGATGCGCTATCCGGATCAGGCCAGCTATGGCGCCATGGACGACATGCCGGAAAACCTCTCGCGCCGACTGTTCGAAACCCTCGCCAATGCGCCGCAAGGGGTCGCGGTGCGCCAGTGGCTGGATGAAAACCTGCGCATCGATCCGCTCCATCTGCAACAGGGGGATCGCAGTGCCCTTGAGGAGATCAAGGCGCTCAGCCTGCGTACCGACAGCCAGTATCTGGTGCTCGGCAGCATCGATGATCTCTCCATCGAGCCGCAGGGCAACCAGCTGACCAGCTGGTATGAGGATCCCGTACGCAACTTTCGCATGCAGCTCTACCTGTTCGACGGCATCAACGGCAGCCTGATCAACCGCAAGGTTTACGAAGGGCGCGCCACCTGGACCTTTGGCAAGCGGGAACAGGTGGGCAGCAGCAGCGGCCAGTTCTGGCAGTCAAGCTACGGCCAGGAGGTCAACTACCAGTTGCAGCAGGCGGCTCAGGATCTGGTGGCCCAGCTCACCTGCGCCCCGGTCACCGCCCGGGTGGTCGGCCAGAACGAACGCGGCCCCTACATCAATCTGGGGCGGCGCAACGGCGTCAAGCTTGGCGATCAGTTCCGCATCCAGCACAACGCCGACTTCATCGACCCCTACGGCAAGTCGCGCATGATGCGCAACCCGGCCGACGGCCTGTTCGAGGTGGTGCAGGTATTCGACGATGGCGCCATCATCAGCAGTCAGAACAAATATTCGCCGTTTAACATCCAGAATGGGGATTTGGCAGTATTGGAATAAGAATCAAGGGTTTAAAAGGGAGTTGCTTCTTGTATAATGCCCGCCACACAGCTCCCGTAGCTCAGTAGGATAGAGCGGTCCCCTCCTAAGGGACAGGCCACTGGTTCGACTCCAGTCGGGAGCGCCATATAAAACAAGGGGTTAGCATCGACATGATGCTAACCCCTTGGTCGTTTTTGGCGGCAATGAATCTAACCCCCCCCCCAGCAGTGATGACCCTCTCCTTTCTGCATTCAGGGCTGGCACTCTCTCTGATAGACTGCTTCTCTTTGGCTTGTCCTTGATGGCCAAGCCCTGCGCCGTCTTGCAAAGGAGTGTTGGATGTCCGGTTGTTCCTGGTGGGATAGATCCACCGGTTTTGCACTGCTGACCATTGTGCTGTGGGCCTCGCTGGCGGCGCTGACGTCACGGGTCACCAGCGTGTCACCACTGGTGCTGGTCGGGCTGGTGCTGTTTTTCTGCGGGGTCGGGGCCTTGCCGTTCTGGCGCCAATGGCGCGCTCGCCCGATTACCTGGCTGGTGACGGTTACGGCCTTGCTGCTCTACCATCTGCTGCTTTTTATGAGCTTTCGCCATGCCCCGGTGCTGGAGGCAAACCTCATCAACTACCTCTGGCCGCTCTGCATCATTCTGTTCACCCCGCTGTTGCTGCCCGGCCATCCACTCCATGCCCGTCACCTGCTGGCTGGTGCCTTTGGTCTGGCGGGCTCCATGCTGGTGATGGTCAACGGCGAGCTGCAACTGCAGCAGGCCTATCTGCCGGGATACCTGCTGGCACTGGGCGCGGCTGTCGTCTGGGGAGCCTATTCGGTGCTGTCACGCCGTCTGCCGCCAGCCCCCGCCGTGGTCACTGCAGCAGCCTGCCTGCCCGCAGGTTTACTGGCGCTGCTGCTTGCCCGTCTGCTCGAAGGGCCTCTGCCGCTCGCGCAGATCCCCACCAGTGACTGGTGGCTGATCATCGGGCTGGCGCTGGGCCCGATGGGGGCGGCCTTTGTGACCTGGTATCTGGCACTGCGAGACGGCGATCCACGCCGGATCGGTGCCCTTGCCTACCTGACACCGCTGCTGAGCACCTTGCTGCTGGTGTTGCTCAATGGAGAAACGCTGACCTCGCGCCATCTGCTGGCCGGCGCCCTGATCATGGGAGGCGCCCTGCTCGGTATGCTGGGCCAACGCAACAGAGCACTGGCATCCCCAGCCAGTTAAGTCGGTAAAATAGGGCCACCTGACCATGCTGTCATAAAAACGCCATCATCCCTGTTTAGGCTCGGGCCATGCTCCCCCATGGTCTGTGCTGACAGGAATCACCCCGTGAAAATCGCCCATTACGCCACCCTCTCCTCTCTGGTTCTGTTACTGGTCGCGGGAGGGCAGGCGCTGGCCCTCTACCACGGCTGGCAACAGCTTGCCCATACCAATCAGGCCCAGCATCAGCACGAGACGCTGCAACAACTGGTGACGGTGACCCTGCAAAACAGCCTGCGTGACTACCTCAACAGCGGCGATCCGCAGCAACTGACCGCGGCAGAGAAGATCCGCCAGCAAGCGCTCTCCTCGCTGGCCGCTCAGGATGATGCCGTGGCGGCCCCGCTCAGGCAGCAACTCGAACAGATGGCGCAGCGCATCGCGCACGACTATCAGGCCGCAGGCAAGCTCTCGGGCAACAGCCAGCTGCTGCTGCAAAATGCGGAGAGTGAGCTGGGCAGCCAGGCCATGGCGCTGATCCGCTATGGGGAGCAAGGCGCCAGCAGCGAACAAGCTGCCGTAGCGCAGCAATATCGCAGCGGTGCGGCCGAGATCCTGGCCGGCCTGCCGCGCCTCGCCCATTTGCGCCAAAGCTATATGGAGCAGGGCAATGAAAAGCTGCTCGAAGGGATCCGCTTTGAGCTGGAGGCACTGCAAAAACAGGCGCAAGCGCTGCAAGCCTTGCCGCTGCTCGGCCTGTATGAGGAGGCGCCCGCCGATGAGTTCACGCTGGGGGAGCCGGTGCGCAAGGAGCTGGGAGATCAACCGCGCAGCGAATTGCGCTCGCTGCTGGGCCGCTATCCGCAGGAGCTGGCCAACAGCCGCACGGCGCTGCAACAGCAACAGGCTGGCCGCCAGACCGTGCAGCAAGACATCATGGCGATGTTGCAAGCGACCAGGCAGATGGGGGAGCAACTTGCCCGCGAGCGGCAAGCCGTCAATCAGGAGCTGGCCACCATCCTCGGCACGCTGGCGCTCTGTCTGGTGATAGTCGCCCTGCTGTTTGCGCTGGTGCAACGACGCTGGCTGCTCACCCCCTTGTTGCGACTGCGCCGTGCCTTTATGCAGCTCGATCAGACAGGGCAGGCCGAGCCGTTGCCTGCCGGGCGCGATCGCAACGAGCTGGCCGATATCGTTGCCAGCTACAACCGGCTGATCGGTCGCCTGCAACTGGACCAGCAACAGAAAGAGGGGCAGCTGTCAGCGGTATCCCTCAGTCTGCAAGGGATGGTCAGTCAGGTTGACGAGATCCACCACAGCACCCGCACCACCGAACAGGTGGTCGACGAGAGCGGCCAGATGATGGATGAGCTGAACCAGCTGGCCGGAGAGGTCCATCAGGTCGCCGCCGACATCGCCCGGCATGCCCACCATAACGAACAGGCGATGAGCCAGAGCGAAGATCTGGTGGGTAGCATGCTGCACGCCACTCATCAGACCGGACTGGCGATTGACGAGAGCGATGAGGCGCTGCAAGCCCTCACCCGCTCGGTTGCCGATGTGACGGCCATTGTCGATGTGATCGGTCATATCGCTCAGCAGACCAACTTGCTGGCCCTCAACGCCGCCATTGAAGCGGCCCGCGCGGGGGAGCAGGGGCGCGGCTTTGCCGTAGTCGCCGATGAAGTGCGCCACCTCTCGGCCAATACCCAGCAATCCCTCAACCAGATCACCGATATTCTGGGGCGCCTGACCCAATCCGGCGAACAACTTGGCACTGTACTGAACCGGATCACCAGCGAGTCAAGCCGCCAGCGGGCACAGGCGGAGCAACTGCGCCAGACCACCCGGGCGGTACGGGAGATTGCCCGCAACACCGCAGTCATCGCCCTGCAGGGCGCCGACAACGCCAAAAGTCAGGAGCACAAGCTGGCCAGTTTTGCCGATCTGATCGCCCGTATCCATCAGCATGCCCGTCAGGTGAGTCAGCTCTCGGTGCAGGTCTCGTCCCATATCCACCATCAGGCGCAGCAGATCCCCCGCATCCTCGGCCAGCAAGGCTGAACCCTATTCGCCCCGCATCCTCACCAGATCACTTTCCCTCAACCAGAGGGAAAGTTTTTTTGTAGCACAAAATTATCTGTTATCGGCAGGTTAACTGACACCTCTTCCCCCGTACCGGATGAAAACCCGCACTGGCGCTGGCTGCGGTCTCAAGAAAACGCTCTCATCACCGTGATACCTGCCATGAGGCTGTTTACGACCTTGCCCATGATTATTTGCACTCGGTCATACTTTTGAAACGTTGAGGGAACTTTTCATTGATATTTCGCACCGCGAACGTACTCTTGGGGTTGTCCGATAGCCAAGAATCGGAACATAAAAAAACAACATGTGATGATCAGGACTGCCAACTACAGATGTGCCAAGACATCCGGGTTTGCAGGTAGCCAAGACAAGATTTTTTGCCCTTCGGGGTTTTGATTGCAATGCCAATACCGAGCGGTAGGCCTGATGCCAACTGCCGGAAAAAAAAGCTAAGTCCATAAAATCAGGAGCAATAAAAATGGAAAAAGTGATCTTCAAGCGCGCCGCTTTGAGTGCCGCTGTGGTAGCCGCTCTGGTCGCCCCCGGCATGGCATTGGCTGCTCAGGACATGATGAGCCCAAACTACGGCAAATCCTATGAGGCCTTTGCCGATGATGCCAAGCTGAGCGGTGGCCTGTTCTACTTCCAGCGTGATCGTCAGCGTATCGACGGTGACCCGACTGCCGCCAAAAAAGAAGGCAAATACCAGTCCAACCTGAGCCATTCCACCGTTCAAGCCGCTCTTAACTTCAACTCCGGTTATGCCTGGGACACCGTAGGTCTGGATCTGGGCGGCTTCGGTGCCTATGACCTGGCTGTTACCGAAAATCACCCGGTAAACCAGGAAAACGAATTCTCCTTCGCTGGCCGCAACTGGGGCAACAACGCCAAAGATGGCTCCCCTGAAGGTGGCTTCAGCCTCTCCAACGCAGCGATGAAGCTGAAATTCATGGACGGCGGCATCACTGCCAAGGGTGGTTATACCCAGCTGTATGTCCCTGGCCAAATCGGTGTTAACTGGTCTTATCAGCCGGGTACCTATCGTGGTGGTCAAGTCGAAGGCAACTTCGGCGGTCTCTACCTGACCTACGCCATCGCTGACGAGTACAAGGCTCCCTGGTACAAAGAGACTCAGGTATTCTCCCGTGCCAAAGCATGGATGGATCCGTTCGCTGACGAAAACGTCATCGACTACATCCACGGTATCGCAGCACGTTACACCTTCGAAAATGGCACTGCCGTGACTGGTTCCTTCGGTCAGTCCGAAGGCTACATGGACAGCTACCACTTCAAACTGGCTCACAAGTTTGACGTAATGGGTGGCCTCTCCACCAGCTACCAGTTCTACGGTTCTGAAACCGAGACTTATACCAAGGGCACTTCCCAGATCGAAACTTATGACGGTCTGGCATGGCAACAAGCACTGACTGCAGCTTGGGGCATGGGCCCGTACGGCTTCCGTCTGGAAGGTCTGTGGACCAAGGCTGAAGGTGCGGAAGGCAACTACCTGCCCCGTCTGACCCGTGGCTACGCCAACTCTCAGGGCGCCAACGAAATTTGGTGGGATTCCCGCTCCGACTGGAACGCCAACAACGAAAAAGCGCTGTTCTTCGGCGTGAGCCGTTCACTGGATGACCTGGTTGGTGCTCCTGGCTGGTCCGTCGGTGTCTCCGGTGCTTACGGTTGGGATATCGAAACCGGTCAAGGCAAGAAAGCTGCCAACGGTGAAGATACCGAATGGGCTGCCAACTTCGATGTCACCTATACCGTGCAGGATGGCAAGCTGAAAGGCACCCTGTTCAAACTGCACTACACCGACTACAACAACGACATCAGCCAGGGCGGCGGTTGGACCGATTACCCCAACATCTTCGCCTCCGAGCACGACGTCAAGTTCCACATCATCATGCCGCTTACCTTCATGTAATCAGGCAATACGATGTCAGCAAACCGGGCCACTTGGCCCGGTTTTCTTTTTTCCGGTTGGCAGGCTAACATGCGAGCCGGATAAGGGTTTTATCCGCTCACCAGCCCGCACGCTTTTGTCAGCAGTCACAAGGACGCCATCATGCCCCGTTTTGTTCTGATCACCGGTTGTTCCAGCGGAATTGGCCTCGCCGCCGCACAGGCGCTGGGGCAGCACGGTTTTACCGTGATCGCCTCGGCGCGCAAGGCGGAAGATGTGGCCCGTTTGCAGCAACAGGGATTGCTGGCGGTACAGCTGGATCTGGCGGATCCCGCCTCCATCGAGCTGGGTGCCAGTGCGGCGCTCCATCTGGCGGGCGGGCGCCTCTATGGCCTGTTCAACAACGGCGCTTATGGCCAACCCGGGGCGCTGGAAGATCTGCCCACCGAGGCGCTCAGGGAGCAATTCAATACCAACCTGTTTGGCTGGCACCATCTGATCCGTCAGGTGCTGCCGCCGATGCTGGAGGCCAAAGAGGGGCGGATAGTGCAGAACAGCTCGGTACTGGGGCTGGTTGCCATGAAGTATCGCGGCGCCTACAACGCCAGCAAATTTGCGCTGGAAGGCTATAGCGATACCCTGCGCCTCGAACTGGCGGGTAGCGGGGTACATATCAGCCTGATTGAACCGGGCCCCATCGATACCCGTTTTCGTGCCAATGCCCGCAGCGCCTTCTTGCGTCACATCGATCCGGCCCAGAGCCGTCATCAGTCGGCCTACCGCCAGACCCTGACGCGGCTGGAAAAAGAGGGGGCCACCAGCGGCTTTACCCTCTCCAGCGAAGCCTGCATCCCGCCGCTGCTCCATGCGCTGACCCACGCCCATCCCAAGGCGCGCTATCCGGTGACCACTCCGACCCGGCTGTTTGCCTTCCTGCGACGGGTATTGCCCACTCGCTGGCTCGATAAACTGCTGGCCAAATCGGCCTGATCCCGTGATTGGCGACCAAGTACCCGGTCGCCCAGGTGGCGTTAGCCGGGTAGCGGCGTCACCTGTCCCGCCAACCTGGTTTGTCCCTCTCTTCAATAGTGCTCGCCATTGCTGTAGTAGGCGCTCTTGACCAGAGGGATCACCTGCACCACCACATAGGTCTGCTCCCCCAGCACCCGTTTCAAATGGCGCGTGATAAGGCGCGCGGCGGCGTCCTGCATCTCCTGCGGCCGTTCGAACCAGTGCAACTCGACAAACGGAAATCCCGCCTCTGGCTCGCCGTTACGGATCCAGCAGCTCTCCACCCGCTCCATGGTGACAAACTCCGGCTTGCCGCCGGTCAGCTCGCAAAGCTCGGCCAGCAGCGGGCCGCTCACCTGTTGCAGGGTCTCGAGCGTCACGGCGCGAAAACGAAGATGGGGCATGGCAAACCTCTTGGTTATCTGAAATGAGGACTTATCATAGGAGTTATTGTCAGCAAGAGAAGTCACCCGGCGCATATTAAGGATCCCCATGAGATTTCATCGCACCCTCTTTGCCTTCCTGCTCTGCCTGCTGCTACCGCTGCACGCCTTTGCCGATCCCGCCTTCTATCGGGTGAGCAAGGGCAACCAGCAACACTGGCTGCTGGGCTCCATCCATGCGGGCAAGCCAGCCCTCTATCCGCTGCCCGAGCCGGTGGAGCGTGCCTGGCTGCAGAGTCGCGCACTGGTGATGGAGGTGGACATGAACAGCATCACGCCGGATCAGTGGCAACAGACCGGCTCCCTCACCCGACTGGTGGATGGCAAACCGCTCAAGGATCATCTGCCTGCCGAGCTCTATCAACGCACCCTGATGGCGGGCGCCCGCTATGGCATCGACGAGGCGACCCTCGCCACCCTGCGCCCCTGGTTTGCCGCCATTACCCTGACCCAGGCCGCCATGGCCCGCTCCGACTTCAAGAGTGAACTCGGGATAGACCAGCACTTTGCCACCCGGGCCGCCAAAGAGGGCAAACCGGTAGTGGGTTTTGAAACCCTGCTGGAGCAGCTCGGTTATCTGGCCAGCGTGGGTGACAACCAGACCCTGATGCTCGCCAGCACCCTGGATGAGCTACCGATGCTGGAGAGTGGTTTCGCCGCCGTGATGAAGGCGTGGCAGCAGGGGGATGAGGCGACGCTGATCAATCTGCTCAAGGAGGAGATGGCCCCGCCCGCGCTACAGAGCTGGATGGAGCAGACCCTGCTGGCCGAGCGCAACCACAACTGGCTGAAGAAATGGTCCACCCTGCCCAACGAGAGCTTTATCGTGGTAGGCGCCCTGCACCTTTACGGCGAACAGGGGTTGCTGGCGTTGCTGGAGCAGCAGGGGTGGCGCATTACCCCGCTCACCACACCGGGCCCTGTGCAAGCGCGGTAGCAAGGAGTCCAGTGAGAACGATCACAGAACGCGCTGGTTATTAAACAACCTGCAAGGGAGTTGATCGGGATCATCCCGGACGGGGCAAAGAGGTATTTATCATGCCTGTCATCAACCGGGTGACAGGAGCAATAAAATGGACTTTTGGCTGGACCTGATGTTTGGCAACAGCGTGGGATTGATGTCGATGCTGGTGATTATCGGCACCTTCTTGCTCATCAGCTCTTACGCGGCCTACTTCATCTACAAGGTGATGCACTCGCAACCGCCTCATTCACAGCAACCCCATTCTCAACAGCCCAAAGAGGGAAAATAATCCTCTGACCACAGGCGGCAGCTCACACTGACCGCCTGTGCTGTTTTATGGTTCGCGACTGTGACTCCCGGGCCAGACTGCACCGGTTTCCATGCTGGGCGCCCCTTATCCCCTGCCCCTTTCCCCGTTTTCTGTGCCGGTTGCGGCCGTTATAATGGCCCCCACTTTTTCTTATGGGGAGCCTGCCGTGTCTCATAACGACGAACTCTCGCTATTCATGAATGAAGTGGCCGACGTGCGGCCCATTCGCAGCGACAACATCCATCCCCATGCGGCCAAATCCGCCCCGACCGAGGCGCAGCTCGCTCGCCGCCAGGCTGCCACTGCCGAACAACTCGCCCTCGACCACCTCACCATGGAGGCCATCGAGATGCGCGATCCGCACGAAATCGTCGGCTTCAAGCGTGATGGGGTGCAGGAGGGGGTCTACAAGAAGCTGCGGCTCGGCAAATACGAGCTGCAGGCCAGCCTGGACTTGCACCAGAAAACCCTCAACGAAGCGCGCCAGACGCTGGTGCAGTTCATTGCGGATTGTGAAGTCCGGGATATCCGCTGCCTGCTGATCCTGCACGGCAAGGGGGAGCGCAGCACCCCGCGCGCCCTGCTGAAAAGCTATGTCAGCGCCTGGTTGCCGCAACTGCCCGCCGTCATGGCGATCCACAGCGCCGAGCGTCGCCACGGCGGCAGCGGTGCTCTATACGTGCTGCTGCGCAAAAGCGAACGCAAAAAAGCGGAAAACCGCGAACGGCACCAGAAGCGGCTCGGCTAATCCGCGTTTCGCCCCCACGCCTTTGGCCCGCCTGCATGAAGGTGGTCAACTATACAGCGGCGGTGTTAGCATCGAACGGCCCCGATCATGCCAGGTACGGGGCGGCATACCATCAGGGACGATAACAAGGACAATCCCATGTCATATCAAAAGCTTGAACAACATCAGCAGCAGATCCACCGCTTTAGCCACCTCGCCGCCATCTGCGGCTGGGATCAGGCGGCCATGATGCCGGAAGGGGGCAACGATGCCCGCGCCGAAGCGATGGCCGAACTCGGTCTGCTGATCCACCAGAAGCGCACCGCTCCCGAGCTGGGCGACTGGATTGCCAAGGCCGAGAGCGAGCCGCTCGATGAAGTGCAACGGGCCAACCTCGGCGAGATCAAGCGCCAGTGGCAAGATGCCAGCCTGCTGCCCGGTGAGCTGGTCGAAGCGCTGTCGCTCGCCGGCAGCAAGTGCGAGCACGCCTGGCGCAGCCAGCGCAAGAACAACGACTGGGCCGGTTTTGCCCCCAATCTCGAGGAGGTGGTGAAACTCTCCCGTGACGTGGCGCAGCTGCGGGCCGATGCGCTTGGCGTGCGCCCCTACGACGCCATGCTGGCGCTCTATGAGCCGGGCATGACCAGCGCACGGCTCGATCAGATCTTCGGCGATCTCGCCAGCTGGCTGCCGAACCTTATTCAGACCGTGAGCGAACAGCAAAAGGGCGATGCCCTGCTGCTGCCGCAAGGCCCCTTCCCCATCCCGACCCAACAGGCGCTCGGTCAGGAGGTAATGGGACTGCTCGGCTTTGATTTCGCCCACGGCCGCCTCGATGTGAGCAGTCACCCCTTCTGTGGCGGCGTGCCGACCGACGTGCGGATCACCACCCGCTACAACGAGCAGGAGTTTGTCTCCAGCCTGATGGGCATAGTGCACGAGACCGGTCACGCCCGTTACGAGCAGGGGCTGCCGCGCCATCTGCTCGGTCAGCCGGTGGCCGAAGCGCGCTCCATGGCGATCCACGAGAGCCAGAGCCTGTTTTGCGAGATGCAGCTGGGCCATCATCCGGCCTTTCTGAGTCTGCTGGCGCCACGCATTCGTCACCACTTCGGCGAGCAGGCGGCGTTTGCACCGGACAATCTGGCCAAGCTCTACAGCCGGGTCGAGCCGGGCTTTATCCGGGTCGATGCGGACGAGGTGACCTATCCGGCCCACGTTATCCTGCGCTACGAGCTGGAGCGCGATCTGGTGGAAGGGAAGATCGAGGTGGCCGACATCCCCGAGCTGTGGGATGCCAAGATGCAGCAGTGGCTGGGGCTCTCCACCAAGGGCAACTACCGCAATGGCTGCATGCAGGATATTCACTGGACCGACGGCTCGTTTGGCTACTTCCCGAGCTACACCCTGGGCGCCATGTATGCCGCCCAGCTGCGCTTTGCCCTCGAAAAAGAGCTGGGCAGCATGGGTGAGGTGATCGCGGCGGGCCGTCTGCCGGAGATCTTCGGCTGGCTCGGTCGCCACATCTGGTCACAAGGGAGCCTGCACAGCACCGACGAGCTGGTGCGCCGCGCCACCGGTGAAGCGCTCAACCCGCACTGGCTGCGCCAGCATCTGGAACAGCGCTACCTGAAGTAATGAGCGCAGTAAGCTAACAGCAGAACGGGGCCCTTTTTAGTTGACCACTACAGGGCCCCGTTTTTATGGCGGTTCATTTTTATGGCGGTGCATGGCGCAGCACACCCTCACCACCATGTAGTAAAAAGAGAGGATTCAGAGGGGATCAGGGGAACCCAGCAACTCGCGCAGTTGCAGGATATTGCCCTCAGGGTCGAAGGCATTGCGCACCACAAAGCCGGGCCCTGTCCACTGCTGTGGCAGCAGGCCGCCGCCGAGATCCGCCGCTTTCGCTTCCGCCCAGGCAAGGCTGGGGACGGTGAAGAACAGCTTGATGGCCCCCTCTTCCCGCAGCTCCGGCGGCCTCTTGATGACCACCTGCTCGGCATAGGGCTCTGGAATGGCGTGGATCAGCAGCTGGATATCGCTGTTTTCCAGCACTACCAGCTGCTCATCCTGACTGCAGACCACCATCTGCAGCAATGTACGGTAAAACTGGGTCAGCAGGCCCGGATCCTTGGCATAGATCAGGGCACCGGCACGAGCGGGGCCTGGCATGGAGCACTCCTCAATAGTGAACGGCTGGGTGGACAGATCTCCACCTTCTCACAGTTGCGCGCCCCGTTCGATCCTTTTTAGCGGCTCGCCAGCCTCACTGCACAAAGTGCCACTGCCGCAGTGCCAGTGTCGGCGGCGGCCCCTGATCGCCCCCCAAATCTGCCATGCCCAGCGCCTCGTCATAATGCACCCCGCCAGCGCCGCTCTCGGTCAGATGCTTGGCACGCACTGCCCCGTACAGACCGCCACTCCCGGCGATCTTCATCTCGGTGAGCGGAGCATAGAGGGCGGCATAGAGCGGGGTATTGCCCGACAGCTTGACCCCATCCTTGCCACTGTATGCGGAATAGATGGAAATCGCCGGATTACCTGCCGGTGTCAGTCCCTGCTTGCCTGCCGTGACCTCGGCTCCAGCCCCGAGATCGATCTTGCCGCTGACGATCAGGGTCAGGCTGCTGCCCGGCTCGACCGTCAACTGGTTACTGCCGCCCATGGTGAAATCCTTGCCGATCAGCAGCACCACATCCCCCTTGATGGTGAGCTTGGCATCCGACCCCATATTGAGGCTATCGAGCTGATACACGGTCTGCTCCTTGCCAAACAGCTCCCCCTTGCCGGGTAGCGGCAGCCCGGGCTTGTTCTGGTTGCTGCTGGTGACCGAGCCGGTGGAGGGATCCGTGGTCAGCACCATCTGCTGGGTGGCGCCCAGAGTCAGCGGGCCATTGATGGGCAGTGTGGCAGGGGGGAACGATTTGGGCAGCGCGGCCACATTGAGCGGGTCACACACCTGCCCGGCTACCGGTGGCAGCTTGGGGTGGGTGCGGTACTGGGGATCCAGATACTTCTGGTTCGCCTGATCGTTAAAACTGCCCGCACCGCCATAACTGAGCTTGCCACTGTCGATGCTGGTGCCCCAATCCATGGAGACATTGCCATTGACCGCCACCTGGCCACCGATGCGCCCCCCTTTCAGAGTCAAACTGCCGCTCCCTTTCACATTGCCGGAGACCCGGACAATCTTGTCCGAAGAGGGGGAGATAATGACGTCGCTCCCGGCATTCACGTTGCCGGAGATGGGGGAAGATCCGTTCAGGGTCACCGAGCCGGTCGCCCGTACATCACCCCAGATGGGGGAGTGACCATCGAGCACCACATTGGCCTTGTCGCTGACAGTCGCCACCTTGGCATTCTGGTTGATGTTGGTGCCGCCATATTTGCCCTTGCGCGAGTCATAGCTATCGATAAGACCGCTACCAGAGAGACTTAGCCCTTCGCACGCCACCACCGAATCCTGGAAGATCAGATTGCCCGGTTCACGCTTGAGGGCAAACAGCGCGTTGAGGCTGGCATTGCCCTCCAGATAGCGGCCATGGCTCTGCAACGCCAGCTTGCTGTCGGCTTCAGTATCCAGCTGCTCGATGCTGAAGCGGCTACCCGCCATCGCCCCTTCGCCCTTGCCCGGCACCTTCTGCACCAGTTGAGCCCACTCTATCCGTGGTTCAGCGCCAAGGGCCTGATGCAGGGCACGATAACTCTCGTTCATCCCCTGCTCGGCACTGAGCTGCGCATTGATCTTCTTGTGAAAATTGCCGCTCAGGCGAGTCTGCAACTGGTTCTCCTGAATGCTGGTAAACACCAGCAGACTCGACAGCAGGCTCACCACCAGCACCACCAGCAATACGGCTCCCCGCTGCCCCTGCAATCCCTTGTTCATCCTGCTCCCCCAGTTGTGGCGTTGGCACCGGATGTGGCCAGCGCTGCCGCCCAGACCGCCTTGCGACGGGCCACCTGCACCTCTACCCCCGGCGCCAGATAGCTGGGCAGCCCTTCGGGCAAGATGCGGATATTGACCAGCGTCCCCTGCTGGCCGAATTCAAGATCCTGAAGATGCGCCAGCAACAGGCGCGCGCCGTCCCCGTCATCGCAACTGAGTACCGGCGGCGTGAAGCGGTACTGCTCGGTAAAATCGGCGGTTTTCTGGTTGCCAAGGCAGGAGAGCACCTGACTGCCCCCCTCTACCTTGAAGGCCAGCGTCAGGCGATCAGGGGTCACGGCTATCAGCTGATCCGCCTGCTTGATGCTGTTGGTAAAGGTGAGAGTGGCAAAGCGCAGCACTTCGTTCGCCTGCTCCAGCGCCTTGCTCTGTTCGACCGTGCTCTTGATCGGGGCGTAACCGGCAAAAATCGCCAGCATCAGCATCAGACCGAGCACCATGGAGATCATCAGCTCGACGAGACTGACGCCTCGTTGCCGTGAGGGGACGCTCAGCATAAAGGCGGAAATCCTGCGTTCAGCTCCACCCGCTTGGCGCCGGAGACCCGCTCATCCTGCCACTCGATAGCGACCACAAAGTTGTCGCTATAACGGTTCGGCAGCACCAGCCGGTGGCCATCCTGCAGGGTGAAGCGGGCAAGAAAATCGGCCTGGGTGAACCGCTCGGGCTTGCGCTGCACTTCACACAGCGAGCTCCAGATCTGCTCCACGCTGTTGCTCGCCTCGATCGTGGCCAGCGTGCTCTGCAAGCTGTAATGCGCCTGCTGCAACGAGACCACCTGCCCCTTGGCGAGACCGAGAAACACCATCACCGCCAACACCATGGAGACCATGATCTCCACCAGATTGAAACCCTGCTGGCGAGCAGGCGCGGCGTGTCTCATGAGCAGCTCCCTTGCAGCAGCTGGCCGCTCGGGGCCACGCAGAGCACCCGCTGCTCACCGAGGCGATTGGCCAGAATGATCTCGGCGTGGCTGCTGCTGCCGGTTGGCGCGATCTGGATGGGGTCAAACGGCTTGATCACCACGCCGCCAGCGGGTGCTGCCGCCTGACGCAGCAACTTGCTGTCGGCCATCACCTCCCAACCGCCGCTCTCGGTGCCCTGCAGCACCACCGGCAGGGTCAGCTTGACCGCCTCGCTGCGGGCAAAACGGTAGGCAGAAGCGAGCTCGGTAGCAGAGCGCTCGAGCCGCTCGGCCGCGAGGCGCTGACTCATGGAGGGCACCGCAACCAGCAGCAAGATGGCGGCAATGCCGACCGTGATCATCAACTCAATCAGGGTAAATCCGCGCACGTTCATCTTATGATCCCCAGCAGTCATGGCGATTGGCCGCGCGATAACCGGTCTGATCGAGGGTCAGAGTGCCGCACTCATCCTGTTGTCGCGTCGTTGGAATGGCTTTGAGCAGGTAGTCGCCAGCATCTTGCTGGCTGTAGCTGAACTGGTAGAAATCCGTGTTGGAAGGGGTGGCAAACGTGTCGGGATAACGGCCCTGTTGGGTATAGATACGTTCGAGGGCGAGCGCCTGCTCCAGCAATTGCTGCTGCGCTTCGTAACGACGTCCCTGTTGCAGATAACCCTGATACGCTGGCAACGCGATGGCCGCGAGAATGCTGACAACCGTCATGGCGATCAACAACTCGATCAGACTAAACCCCCGGCAATGGGGCCATGCCTTACAGTCGTTCACTTATCATCCTTGGCAAGTGTTGTTGTTATTGGTCGGCCGCTGGCCGCAAAGAGCGTGACTTAATAATCACGAAAAATTAACTGACTCGATTGAACAACACAAAACCGTTCCCCTCAATGGCAAAAAGATAATTATGTGATCTGTTATCAGTTTTTAATCAGCTTGCAACACCACTAATCTCGCAAGGCAAATAAAGTTGAGCCAATCCCCCTGCCGAGTCGCTCCGGGTGAAACGACGGGGTAGCCGATTTTTGCTATCCCTGTCCGTTTCTGGCTAGTCACAACCCCCGCGCCCCCTTACTCTCTTGCCATCCATTCCAGCAAAATATCCCAGCAAAGGCGCCATGCAATGAATGCAAAGCCAAGCCCAGCGTCGTCACACGATGAGCGGATCAACGCCCTCAGCCGCGAACAGTGCCACGCCGCACGGCTCGCCCGCGATGCGCGCTTCGATGGCCGCTTCTTTACCGGCGTGCTCTCGACCGGCATCTACTGCCGGCCAGTCTGCCCGGCACGGCCACCGCACGAGCACAATGTGCGCTACTTCCAAAGCGCCGCGGCCGCCGAGCAATATGGGCTGCGACCCTGCCTGCGCTGCCGCCCTGAGCTGGCCCCCGCCGCCCGTGGCGATCTGCCGGTTGAACTGGCACGTCTGCTGGCACGCATCGATCGCGGAGAGCTGGCGGAGGGCACGCTCGCCAAACTGGCCACTGAGGCAGGGATCAGCGAACGCACCCTGCGCCGCCAGTTCGAGCAACATCTCGGCGCCTCGCCAAAACAGGTGGAGCAGACGCGCCGCCTGCTGCTCGCGAAACGACTGCTGACCGAAACCGGGCTGCCCATTACCGACATCGCGTTTGCCGCTGGCTTTGCCAGCATCCGCCGCTTCAATGACGCCTGGCTCAACGCCTACGGACTGGCCCCGCGCTCCCTGCGCCAGCAGGAGCAGCACGGTGACGCGCCAGAGCACATGAGCGATCAGCCGCGCGGCGCAACCCTGACGCTGCAACTGCCCTACCGCCCCCCGGATGACGTGGAGGCCATGCTGG
>OEQO01000082.1_pt1 | contig 23355 bp, 23 predicted proteins | sample 1539751 | NCBI WGS metagenome assembly OEQO01 (sample SAMEA3891237, study PRJEB23780) | metagenome | biome: terrestrial biome; feature: animal house; material: water of meat washing | place: Italy | collected 2015-05-12 | reverse complement strand
TTGCTGGATGATGCGCTGGTGGCGGTGGTCAACCGGCAAGATCAGCTGGCAACGGAGGCGGTGCTCTGCTGGCAGCAGCTGGCTCACCGCGATATCGCCCTGTTTGCCAGAGGTAACGTCAGCCGACAGGTCAACGGGCTGGCCCAGAGCCAGTTGCCGGGACTCAAGCCCAGATACACCACCGACTATGTCGAGACCCTGCACGGTTTGGTGCGTTCGGGGTTAGCCATCGCCATCCTGCCCAGACTCTATACTGCCCATCTCTGTGATCCCCAGCTCAAGGTCGTGGCGCTGCATGAACCGGTGCTGAGCCGTACGCTGGCGCTGATGTGGGCAAAAGGACTTTCCCGGTCGACCCGCATCGACGAGGGGCGCGCCCTGCTGCGCAGCACCATCATCGAGCAGCTGAACTGCCAGCCCAGCTGAGATTGCGCTCGCAAGTCCCGCGCAGGTGACAGGAGCTGTCCGATCGCCAGTGGTCAGGGTCGGGCTGCGACAGCCTCCCGGCCCTGCCGAGGGACGCACCATTCCTGTGAAATGGAAATTTTCTTGTGGTTATTCAAGAGATTGAATTCGGGCTTGCCGGTCACGCCTATTGCCGGGTTTCAAGTGAAAATCTACTTGCCGCTAGTCACCCACTGGTTTGCTGCCTGCCGGTTTGTATAGTGCAGAGGAAATTAATCAGGTTTGACAGGAGTACCCATGGAGATGAATTCGCGTGCTCTTCGCGCACTGGCATTGCTGGGCGCCTTGCTGGCTGGCAGCACGACCGTGCACGCCTCCGAGACCCTCAATACCATTTTGGGTGGCGGCGCAGGTGGTGTGGCGGGCACCATGATCGGCAAGGAGCTGGGTGGCGATACCGGTGCGCTGGTGGGGGCTGCGTTGGGCGGTGCTGCTGGTGGGGCTGCGACGGCCAACAAGGGCAACAAGAATGAAGCGGCCCTTGGCGGCGCGGTGGGGGCGCTGGGCGGTGCCGCCATCGGCAAGAGTGTCGGCGGCGATACCGGTCAACTGATCGGCGCCGGGGTCGGCGGGGCGGGTGGTTCGGCCATCGGCGCCAAAACCGGCGATGGTCACAAGAGTCAGGATCGCTATTACGATGACGACGATGATCATCACCATCACAAACACCACAAGAAGCACAAAAAGCATAAGAAGCACAGATGGCACGACGACGATTGATGCGTGCGCAGTGAATGCGGAAGATGCAAAACGGGGCCTGTTGGCCCCGTTTTGCATGGTCTGGTTACCTGATTTTGCGGTTACCAGATCGCGCGGTCACACCAGCCGGTGCTGGCGGCGACCGGCGGCAAAGGCGTTGATGTTGTCGATCAGCTGATCGGCGAGACGCTGCATCGACTCCTCACTGGCCCACGCCACATGAGGGGTCAGAATGAAGTGGGGGTATTGCAGCGCCTTCATCAAGGGATGGTCGGGGGGCGGCGGCTCGACGCTCGCCACATCGAAACCGGCGCCGCCGAGGCGACCGTTGGCCAGCGCTTGCAGCAGCGCCTCCTCATCCACCAGCCCGCCACGGCCGACGTTGATCAGCAGGGCGCCCGGTTTCATCAGATCCAGCTCCCGCTCGCCAATCAGGTTGCGGGTGTAGGGGGTGAGCGGGCAGTGCAGGCTGATGACGTCCGAGCTTTGCAGCAGTTCGTCGAGGGGCAGGCGATCCTCGTCGTGGCTGGCGCCGACCTGACTCTGGGCGTAGCGCACCGTCATCCCCATCCCTTTGGCCCGCTCGCCGAGCGCCTGACCGAGCGTCCCTTTGCCGATGATGCCGAGCTGCTTGCCGTGCAGATCCATGATGTTGTGGTCGAAGAAGCAGAACTGGCCGCTCTGTTGCCAGCGCCCCTCCAGCAGCGACTGGCGCCAGCAGAAGAGGTTGCGCGACAGGGCCAGCATCAGCGCCATGGCGTGCTCCGGCACCGAGGGGCCCGAGTAGTTGCGGATGTTGCACACCCCGACGTTGGCGGCGCGGCACGCTTCCAGATCCACGTTGTCGCTGCCGGTGGCGGCCAGGGCGATGAGTTTGAGCTCAGGCAGCTGGGCCAGTTCGGCGGCGCCGATCCGTACTTTGTTGATGATGGCGATGCTGGCGCACCTGAGCCGCTCCACCACCTGTTCCGGGGCGGTACGCGGATAGCTCTGCCAGTGATGGGGGAAGTCGGGGTGATGCAGGGTGATGCCCGCATCCAGGGTATCGCTGTCGAGAAATACGATTTGCTGCATGGACCTTCCTGCCATTGTTCAGGTTCGAGGAGCCATGATGCCAAACAGGATGCTGTCAGGGCCAGCTTGTCGCTGTGCCAGGGCGGCGCTTTATCCGGCAGATGTGAGCTGGCGCGCGCTTTGTTGCGCCACGGTGGCGGCAGGTTTAGAGCCAGCCCAGATGGTTGAGCCAGCCCTGAATGCGGGTGGGGGTCTCCTCCAGTTCCATCAGGGCGTAGGGGCGATAGTTGAGCTTGTGGCTGCGGCGGCTCTCGCTTTTGCGGGCCTCGGCGGCCAGCAGGGGCCAGCGGCCGCCATCCTCCTGATAGAGATCGAGGGTGGGGATGGCCGCCTGCGCCACCTGTTTGGCCAGGGTCTGGTTGCTCTGCTGGTTGGGGAAGAAACCGTCGAGCAGCACCAGCGCATCGGGGGCGGGCAACTGTTCGCTGGCGATGAGGTTGGCAGTCCAGGCGGCGCCGGTACCTTGCGCCAGGATCAGCTTGAAGCCCCCCTCCTGCAGCTTGGCATCGGCCAGCTTGCTGATCCGCTCGGCAAACTGCTTGCGAAATGCATCGCTGTTTTTCGCTTTTTTCTCGGCGGCTGGGTCCAGTTCGGTCTGCTGGGGGGAGGGGAGCAGCAGCAGGGTATCAAAGCCCAGCTGGCCGAGGGCGCGGGTCAGTTGCCACAGCTGGCCGCTGCGCTGCCAGTCGGGCAGTAAAATGGCCAGCCCCAGATAGTTTTCACTGTCGTGTTTGGCGAACAGCACCGTCTGTTTGTCGATCCGGGTGGCATCGGGCAGCCCTTTCCAGTCGCTGGCTTGCCAGTAATCGAGGGGCAGTGGTTCGGCCACGGGGGGCGCAACCTCGCTCGCCTCTGCCCCATGGCCAGCCAGCAAGGTCAATAACAGCAGTGATAAGGATAATCTGGCCATAGTGTGCTCCCCCGGTTATCTGGGTTAGCGGCGGCGGCGGGATTTTCTTGAGAGGAGGCTCCCCCGCTGGGGGAGTCTCGTGCCGTTCGGGGGAGGTTGCGTGCTGCCCTATCGGTGGTGGTGTGAAGAGAGACCGGTCAGCTGCCTGTCGTGCAGGCGCGAGAGCAACAACTGGGCGGCCACGGCGCCGATCAGGGCGAAGAACATATCGGATTGGGTATCCCAGGGGTCTCCCTGGGTGCCGAGAAACTCGTCGGCTCCCTGACCCAGCGCCAGTGCCGCTCCCCACTCGATAAATTCATAGGTGGCGCTGATGGCGAGCACCACGCAGACCACCAGAAACGCCAGCATGCGGCCCCCTTGTACATATCCGCCGCGCAGCAGGATCTCCCGACAGGCCAGGGCGGGCACAAATCCCTGAAAGAAGTGACCAATCTTGTCATAAGGGTTGCGGCCAAGTTCCAACCACTGTTGCAGCTCGAAACCGAGCGGCACGCGGGCGTAGGTATAGGCGCCTCCCAGCATCAAGACCATGGCATGGAGGAAGATGCAGAGATAGAGCAGGCTGGTGAGGGGAAATGAGCGATGGGTCAGCAGCAGCAATGGGATGATGATGATCACCGGCGCGACCTCCATCAGCCAGGTCGCCCTGTCATAAGGCTGCCAGCCCGAGAGCGCCAGCAGGAGCAAGGTGGCCAGCAGCAAGAGGATTTTGGTGGTCAATGTCATATGGGGTATCACTCGGGCAAGAGTTGGCATGCATGGCACCATTTAGCCATGTTGGTGTACAGAATACAGCCGCCGGGAGAGCCCACAATAAAAAAAGCGAGCCGGTGGCTCGCTTTCTTCATTCAATGCATAGCGGTCAATTAGTTGACGCGACGCTTGAATTCGCCGGTGCGGCTGTCGATTTCGATCTTGTCACCGATCTCTACGAAGGCGGCAACAGCCAGCTCGTAGGTAGTGCCTTTCAGACGGGCAGGCTTGGTCACTTTACCGGAGGTGTCGCCACGGGCAGCCGGCTCGGTGTACTCAACTTCGCGCACGATGGTGGTCGGCAGTTCTACGGAGATGGCTTTCTCGTTGTAGAAAGTCACTTCGCAGATGTCTTCCATGCCGTCTACCAGGTAGTTCAGCACGTCACCCAGGTTGTCTTTCTCTACGTCGTACTGGTTGTACTCGGTGTCCATAAAGACATACAGGGGATCGGAGAAGTAGGAGTAGGTGCACTCTTTACGTTCCAGCTGAACTACGTCCAGCTTGTCGTCGGCCTTGAAGACGGTCTCGGTCGCGCTGCCGTTCAGCAGGCCCTTCAGCTTCATTTTGACCACGGCGGAGTTACGGCCGGATTTGTTGAATTCAGCCTTCTGAACCACCATCGGCTCGGTGCCGATCATGACTACGTTACCAGCGCGGATTTCCTGTGCGGTTTTCATGTAAAAAATTCCTGTTCGTGAAACGGACGGATAAAAACTGCCAGATTATATACGGCTTTCTAAAAATTTCACCAACCGCGTGACGAGATCCCCGTCCCGGAGCAACTTCTGTGACCAGCTTCGCCCATGTTGCTGCCAAATGGCGCTATATCGGGGCCATTGGGCCCAAAGTTCGCGGCAATCTTCGCCACGATTGAGGGCCAGATTGAAGCGGCGCAGCCATTGGGCGCAATCGGCAGGCAGATCAGCGAGATAGTGGTCGAGGAACTGCTCCAGCTTGACCAGATGGGCCTCTTCCTCCTGTTGGTAGATGTGCCAGAGGAAAGGACGAGCCGCCCACTGGGCCCGCACGAAGGAGTCCTCCCCGCGCACCAGATTGAGATCGCAGCTCCACAGCAGTCGATCGTAACCGGCCTGATCGGTCATCGGCAGCAGCTTGATGGTGAGGTTGCCCGAGTGGAGCAGATCCCCCGCCTTGGCGGTGGTGATGGTGCCTTCAAGGCCTGCGCCGCGCAGCACATCCTGCAGCGAGCGCCCCAGCGGCAGCAGCAGGGTGACGGGCGTGGCGCTCTGGCACCAGCTCTCGACCAGACTCTTCAGCGCATCGCTCTCGTAGGTAAAGAGGCTGACCCGCAGCTCGTGCTCTTGTTTTGGCGACAAACCGAGGCTGGCCCAGTAGGCAGCCAGTCCCGCTTCATCCTGCTGCCACTGTTCCCGCTCGGCGATGAGCCCCTGCTCGCACAGGAGGCCACCGGTTTTAGCGGTAAAGCCCGGGAAGAAGAAGTATTTGTTGAGGCTCTGGTTGCCCACTCGCTGCGGCGAGGCGAGGGCGTGGCAATCCTCGACCCAGCTCTCTGCCGAGAGGTACTCCAGATTGATCCAGCAGGGGGGCTTGGGTTGGCTCGCCATCCGCTCGGCCATTCGTGCAATGAAGGGGGCGGGCAGTTCGCAGGCAAAGGCCTCGATCACCACGGTGGCCGGTGTGGTATCGACAGGCAGGGTCTCGTGCCAGTGCTGGATATAGATGCCCTCGACCCACTGGCCATCTTGCGCCGGATCCAGTCCCGGACAGATGCGGGCAAAGCTGGCCAGATCGTCCACCCAGAGCCGCACCTGAACCTCATTGCCGTGGGTGGGGAGCTTCCCTTCCCGCTTCAGCTGGCGAGCGAGCCGCCAGGTGACGCCGATGTCACCGAAGTTGTCGACGACGCAACAGAAGATATCCCAGTCAAACGGGGGCAGAGGGCTGGTCATGGCGCGGGGTTCCAGATGCAAAAAAACCGGTGCGCAGGGTAGCACACCGGTTGGCTGGCTTCTAACCGTCAGCGCGTGACGGCGGTCTGTGGCAGGTTACTCCTTGCCGTAGACGTTGTTCTCTTGCTCACGCACCCGGATAAAGGTGGTGTGTGCTTTGTTGAGCTCTTTAAGCTGGCGGTAAAGCAGATAAACCAGGTTTACTCCTTGCCGTAGACGTTGTTTTCTTGCTCACGTACCCGGATAAAGGTGGTGCGCTTGGTCAGCTCTTTCAGCTGGCTGGCACCGACGTAGGTACAGGTGGAGCGCACGCCGCCCAGAATGTCGCGCACCGCGTTCTCGACCGGGCCGCGATAGGGCAGCAGCACCATCTTGCCTTCGGAGGCGCGATACTCGGCAACGCCACCGGCGTGCTTGTCCATGGCGCTGGAGGAGCTCATGCCGTAGAACTTCATGAAGGGCTCACCGTCTACATCGACGATCTCGCCACCGCACTCTTCGTGGGCTGCCAGCATGCCGCCCAGCATCACGAAGTCGGCGCCGCCGCCGAACGCTTTGGCGACGTCGCCCGGGCAGGTGCAGCCGCCGTCACCGACGATCTGGCCGCCGAGGCCGTGGGCCGCATCGGCACACTCGATGATGGCGGAGAGCTGCGGATAGCCCACACCGGTCTTGACGCGGGTGGTGCAGACCGAGCCCGGGCCGATGCCGACCTTGACGATGTCGGCGCCGGAGAGGATCAGCTCTTCGACCATCTCGCCGGTCACCACGTTGCCCGCCAGAATGACGTGGTTGGGGCAGGCTTCACGAATCTTGCGCACGAACTCGACGAAGTGTTCGGAGTAGCCGTTGGCCACATCGACACAGATGAAGCGCAGCGCTTCGGACATGGCGAGGATCTGGCGGGTCTTGGCGAAATCTTCAGCCGAGGTGCCGGTGGAGACCATCACATGGCCCAGCAGCGCCGGATCGGTTTCGTTGACGAAGGTTTGCCACTGCTCAAGGCTGTAGTGTTTGTGGACTGCGGTCATCATCTCGAAGCCAGCCAGGGTTCTGGCCATGGCGAAGCTGCCGACGGTATCCATGTTGGCGGCGATAACGGGAACGCCTTGCCATTGAGTCTGGGTGTGCTTGAAGGTGAACTGACGGGTCAGGCTGACTTGGGAACGGCTCTTGAGAGTAGAGCGCTTGGGGCGGAACAGGACATCCTTGAAACCGAGCTTCAAGTCTTCTTCGATACGCATTACAAATTCCTTATTGAGCCTTGTTGAAAGTCACTTTTGCAGTGGCAAATTTTCGGCAGGCGCAAAAAAACCGGTGGTTTTCAGGCCCTCCGGTTTACAACAGTGTAGGCAAAAATCCCTCCAGAACAAGACTGATAATTCACTCACTGTTGTGGTAGCCTTTGGCGTCACAACCTGAGGTTAACCACCAGTTTCATCCAGCACCGTTCGGTGCCTTGCTCTCCTTCGATATTCCCGCCCGCTTGGGCCGCCGTTCGGCCACTCTTTGTCGTCTCTCTCCTGACCCGCCAGATATTATCCAAGTAACTGAAATAAATCGGATTGACCCCCGAGGCGACTGTGGTAGATCTGGGCGCAGGATTGACAAGGCAGGACCGTAAAATGGGCAAGATGATGGTGGGAATGACCCTGATGCTGGCACTGTGTGGCAGTGCGCTGGCAGAGACCCCGACCAGCTATGGCTGGATTGAGAAGGGACTTATTTTGCCTACCGGCGTGGCGGTGAAGATGAAACTCGACACCGGTGCGCTCACCTCTTCCCTCGATGCACGCTCCATCACCAGATTCAAACGGGATGGCAAGCCCTGGGTGCGCTTCATGCTGGTGGTGACCGATGCCGACAGCGGCAAACTGGTCAAACAGCAGTTCGAGCGGCGGGTCGAGCGCAGCGTGACGGTGCGCGGGGCGGGCGGTATGGAGCAGCGGCCAACGGTGACCATGTCCATCTGTCTGGGGGACAAGGTGTATGAGGAGTGGTTCACCCTGCGGGATCGCAGCAAGATGATCTATCCGGTGCTGCTGGGCCGCCGCCTGCTGGCGGAGCTGGGCCCGGTGGACTCCAGTCGAACCTTTACCGTGCAGCCAGATTGTCATTGAAAGTAAAGAGCCCGCATCGCGGGCTCTTTACTTATCGCTTATCTTGCCGGCGGGAGCGGGAGTAACACGCTCACCTCCAGCCCCCCTTCCGGCCGGTTGTGGACATCGAGGTCGGCGCCGTGCAGCTGGGCGATGCGCGAGACGATGGCCATGCCAAGACCGACGCCATCCCCCTGCTGGGGATTGACCCGAAAGAAGCGTTCACACAGCCGGGGCAAGGCGCTGGCGGGAATGCCGGGGCCGTTGTCGCTCACATCCACCCTCACCCGGTTGCCCTCCCGCTGTACCCGTACCTTGATCTCGCCCTCCGGCTGGGTGTAGCGCAGCGCATTGTCGATCAGGTTGCTGAACAGCAGGTCGAGCAGGGTGGCCTGCCCCATCACCAGCTGCGGCAATTCACACTCCAGCGACAGCTGCTGATCCTTCTTGAGGGCAATGGGAGCCAGCGTGGCGAGGGTGCCTTGCAGCAGGTGGCCCACCTCCAGTTCGGTCAATACCAGCCCCTGCTGGTTGTCGATACGGGCCTGGGTCAGCAGTTGGCGGATCAGCCGATCGCTGCGGTCGAGGGCCTGCAGCATCTTGTGCAGGGACTGTTGGCGGCTGGCGTCATCATCGGCTGCAAGGGCATTTTCACTGTGGATGCGCAGCACCGCCAGCGGGGTGCGCAGCTCGTGGGCCGCCTCGTTGGTGAACTGTTTCTCCCGCTCTATGGTCTCCGCCAGCGCCTGCATCAGCCGGTTGATCTCGTTGGTGAGCGGGGTCAGCTCCTGCGCGCTCACCTTGAGGCTGAGCGGGCTCAGGTTGGCGGGATGGCGTTCGCTGATGGCCTGGGCCAGCTGGCGCAGGGGGGCCAGCCCGCGGGTGATGAGCCACCAGAGCAGGGCCAGCAGGAAGGGCAGGGTGATCAGCAGCGGCAGCATGGTGAGGGTGGCCATCTTGCTGGCCAGTTCGCTGCGCTCGTCATCCCGCTCCGCCACCACCAGCCAGGTCTGCTCCTGCTGGTTGTAGAGGGTGAAGGTGCGCCACTGGTGACGATCTTTTTCGACCGTGTCGAAGCCGATGGCCAGGGTGACCAGCGGCTGCTCCGGGGCGCTGGGGGCGCGCAGCAGCAGGCCGCCTTTTTCATCGAGCAGCTGGAAGTAGAGATTGCGCTCGAACTCGTGGCCGTAGGGGGTGATCTCCCGATCCTCGCCGGTCAGGTTGAGGCCGGGATCTTTTTGCCACTCATCGGGATTTTGCGCCTCCCACTCCTGATAGACGGTGCCGTTGGCGGGCAACTGCCCCTGCTGGGCCATGTAGCGGGCCAGCAGCTGGTTGGTGATGCGGGCCGACTGGGCGAGGCGGGCATCAAACAGCTCCTCCATCTCGTGGCTCGCCTCCATGTAGCCGATAAAGGCGCTGATGGTGAGACTCAGGCTCACCAGCGTCAGGATACCGGTGAGCAGAAAGCGGCGAATGGAGCGGGGACGTTTCATCGTGCGGGTGTCCGGCTTGGCTGTTCGAGCTGGGGAATGATGTAGCCGACCCCGCGAATATTGCGGATGAGGTCGCTGTAGAACTTCTTGCGCAGATGGTGGATATGCACCTCTACCGCGTTGCTCTCGGCCCCCTCGTCCCAGCCGTAGAGGCTCTGTTGCAGCTGATCCTTGCTCAGCACCCGGCCGCTCTGGCTGATCAGCTCCTGCAGCAGCTTGTATTCATGGGGGGTGAGTTTGACCGCCTCCCCCTGATAGGTGACCTGCTGGGATTCGGGATAGATAAGGATATCGCCATACTCCAGCACCGCCTGAGCCTGCCCCTTGCTGCGGCGAACCAGGGCGCGCAGGCGGGCGTTGAGCTCCTGCAGGGCGAAGGGCTTGACCATGTAGTCGTCGGAGCCGGCATCGAGGCCGACCACCCGATCGTCCAGCGCATCGCGGGCGGTGAGGATCAGCACCGGCAGCTGGTGGCCCTCCCGGCGCAGCTTGCGCAGCAGGCTGAGGCCATCGATGTCGGGCAGGTTGAGATCGAGGATCAGGGCGGCGAACTCGTCGCTCTTGAGGGCTGCCAGAGCGGGCAACCCCTGTTGCAGCCAGTCCACCGTGTAGCCGCTATGGCGCAGTGCATCCTGCATACCATCCCCCAGCATCACATCATCTTCTACCAGCAGGATCCGCATTCTTTTCTCCCTGTTTGTTGGGTGTCGCGATGTGGCTCAGCGCCAGGGCGTGCCGTGGCATAAACAACGCTGCCCACCAGTATGCAAGCTGGTGGGCAGAGTTTAAATAGTTCTTTGATCCATCAGGGTTTTATAGCTTGGCCAGCCGATCGCGGATCTCCATTCTGCGCCCTTCATCGGCCACTTCGCGGCCCGGGCGGGCCGGGGCGGTCAGCGCCTTGTCGAGGTAGGTTTTGGCCTCGGCCTTGCGACCCTGATCCAGCAGGAAGTCGCCATAGAAGAAGTTGGGGTCGATGCCATCCGGATTGATGGTCAGCGCCTGCTTGAGCAGCTGCTCTGCCTTTTCGTCATCGCCAAAGCCGACCGGCCAGCCGGGCACCTGATAGTAGAGGGAGCCCAGGCTGGTATAGGCGGAGCCGTCCAGCGCCTTGGGATCCTGCTTGAGCGCCAGCTCCAGCTTGGCCTTGGCCTCTTTCACCAGACCCAGTGCTCCCAGCCCCCCTTTGGCCCCCGCCCAGGTGCTCTTGACGATGGCAGACCAGATCAGCAGATCGGCGCGAAAGGGCTCCTTGGCGCTGGCCGCTTCGGCCTGGGTGCTCAGGGTTTCGAGGCAGCTCTCTTTCGCCTTGCCGGTCTGTTGATACTGGCAGACCGCCCACTGCTGCTGGATGGGCGCGAGGGCATCATCCGCGGCCATGACCGAGGTGGATCCCAGCAGGATGGCGATGGCACAAGAGGTCACGGATTGACGGACAAAATTCATATTAATGCTCCTTCTTGGTCGGGATCGGGCGGGACAAGTCTGGTTGTGGCGCACTGTTGGCGCTGGTATCAGTCGTCCTTGGCTGAAGATGACGGGCATAACGTTTGATAATTGGCAGCTGTCTGGCCAGCGCCTTGTCGACAATGCCCGGCAGCAGGGCATTGAGCCGCACGAACAGTTTTTCCGGCCAGCCGAGCCAGCTGCGGCGGGTTTCGTTGCACAGGGCGATGACGGCCTCTTCGGCCACCTCCTGCGGGCTGTCGGTCTGGGTGCCGAGCGCCGCATTCATCTCGTAGGCGGCCTCGGAGTTGAGCTTGGTGCGGGTGGCGCGGGGGGCAAAGTGCAGCACCTTGATGCCGCTGCCCTCCAGCTCCCGTCCCAGCGCCTCGCTAAAGCCGCGCATGGCAAATTTGCTGGCGCAGTAGACGCTGTAACCGGGGTAGCCGATGCTGCCCAGGCTCGAGCCCATGTTCATGATGATCCCCGGCTTGCGCATGGTTGGCAGCAGGGCACGGGTGAGCTGGATGGGCGCCTCGATATTGAGCAGCAGCTGGCGCTCCACCTGTTCGAAGCTCTGATCTTCCAGCCAGGCAAACTGGTTGCAGCCAGCGTTGTTGATCAGGATGTCGAGCCCGTTCTCCAGCGCCGGGTGTTGCAACAGCTTGGCCCGCTCCTGCGCAGAGCCGAGGTCGGCGAGCACCACCTGATGGCGCTCGGGATGCGGCAGTGACTTGCACAGCCGATCCAGCGCCGGACCGCGACGTCCGTGCAGCAGCAGGTGGGCCCCCTGGGCCGCCAGCTCCTGCGCCAGCTCTTCACCTATGCCACCGCTGGCGCCGGTGAGCAGCACGAGTTTCCCTTCAAGGTTCATGGTGTGGGTTCCCTTTTTGCTGTCTGCTGATCCGCTGCCGACTTACGGTGTGGCGGTGAGGTTGTAGAGCATCTCGCCATAGAGGCGGTAGACCACCTTGGTCGAGTGAATGATGGCGGCTTGATCCGCCGGACTTTCGACCCGATCCATCAGGGATTCAAAGAACTTGAGGTGTTCCTGATCCAGGGTGCCGTGGGAGCTCAGGTAGCTCATCGCTTGCGGTGGCAGGCCGAGACCCTTTTTCAGCTGGTCGGCGACGGTCAGCGCGATGGCCACGCTGGTGCCTTCCAGTACCTGCACCATGCCGAAGAAGCCCATGGGGTTGCCGCGCTGGATCTGGTCGTAGAGGAAGGCGACCATCAGCTCGATGGGCAGCCCCGGCTGGCCGTGGCGCACCGCCTCGGCATCGCCGCCACAGGCGCGGATGTCGTTGAGGATCCACTCCTGATGGCCATACTCCTCGTCGATGTACTCGGCAAGGGCGCCACGCACCCACTCGTACTCCTGACCCAGCTTGCCGCCGGTTGCCATCAGGAGCGGAACTGTGTGGCGCACGTGGTAGTAAGCCTGCGCCAGAAAGGCGAGATAGGTGTCACGGCTGATATCGCCACGGCGGCAGGCTTCGATGATGGGGGCGTTGAACAGATGCTCACGCTCCTCGGCAGTGGCTTGTTGCAGAGTCTGATAGAAGCTCATGACGATTCTCCGGTAAGGCATTGGCTAATTTGTTGGGAAAAGTGTTGGTAAATCTCGTTGCGACGGGGACGCCCGTTGGCGGTCAGCAGCCCGGGATGTTGATCCAGCGCCACCGGCAACCAGTGGTGCAGCCGGGCATAATCGGGCAGCCGCTGGTTCAGACCGGCGATCTGGCGTGGCAGATCCGCCTCTTTCCCCGGCAGGGGCTGGATCAGCGCCACGTTGGCGGGCTGACCATCGCCAAAGACCACGATGCGGGCGATGGCGGGGCAGAGCTGAGCCTCGGCTTCCACCCACTCCGGTGAGAAGTTGCGGCCAAAGGCGGTGATCTGGACATTCTTCTTGCGCCCGGTGATATGGAGGTAGCCCTCATCATCCAGATGACCGAGATCGCCAGTGGCGATCTGCATGGCAGAAGGTTCGCCAGCGGCAATCTGTTCGGGAGTCGGTTCGTTGCTGCCGAGATAGCCCAGCATGGCACTGCCGCTCACCATAATTTCGCCATCGCTGGCGATGGTGACCTGACAGTGGGGCAGGGGGCGGCCCACGCTGCCTGGCTTGTCAGCATCCGGGCTGTTGAGCGCCACCACGGAGCCACACTCCGAGAGGCCATATCCCTCATACACCGGCAGGCCGAGCTGGCGGGCATGTTTGATCAGGTCGGGGGCCACCTTGCCGCCACCGACGGCAATAAAGCGCAGGCTCTTGAGCTGTTGGGCCAGCGTCGGTGTGCTGGTGCAGAGTGCCAGCAGCAGGCGCAGCAGCTCGGGCACCAGCACCAGACTGTGGGTCGGCCAGCGCAGCAGCGCCTCCCCCAGCATGGCCCCATTGAGCGAGCTGGAGCCGGTGAAGCCGAGCTCCCCGAGGGACGGAATGCGGCTGCAGGCGCCGGTCAGCAGCGGCACATAGAGGCCGGTGATGTTCTCAAGCAGGGTCGCCAGCGGCAGCAGGGTCAGGTGTTTTTCCACCTTGGCTGGCGCGACCCGCTCGGCCAGCGCATGGCTCACCGCCATCATCTGGCTCAGTGACAGGCAGACGCCCTTGGGCTGGCCCGTGGTGCCGGAGGTGTAGGTGATCTTGGCGGTGCCCTTGGGCAGCGCCGGTCGATTGGTCGGGGTATGGCGCCACAGCGGTAGCTCGCCGGTGATCAGAGTCAGCGGTTCGGCGGCATGCCACCCCTGATGATATGGGCCCACCAGCGCATCGGCGCCGCTGCTCTCCAGCAACCAGGCCTGCTGGGCCTGACTGAAGAAGTGGGGCACCGGAATGACCACGATACCGGCGCGGGTGCAGGCGAGATCCAGCAGCGCCCAGGGCAGGCCGTTGTCCAGTTGCAGCGCCAGACGGCTGATGTCGAGCTGTTGCAGCTGGCTGGCCAGACGCTGGATCTGTTGCCACAGGGTCTGGTAATCGAGACGCTGCTGGCTGCTCAGCAGCGCAGGGGATTGCGGATCCTCGTGGGCATGTTTGGCGATGGCGTCGAACAGGCTCATTGGGCGCACCTTTTCTCACTGGTCAGGGTTGCATCGGTAAAAAGCACTGGCATGGGGGCCAGCAGATTGAGCAGCAGGCTGCTCTGGGCCAGCACCTCGCGCCCCTGATTGATGTCACCCACCATCACCTTGGGTTGGCAACGGTAGTACTCACCCCAGGCATCGGCGTCGGCACCCACCTGATGGGCCTGTGCGGGGGCCAGCTCCACCGGATTGAGTTGCAGACGGGCAAAGCTGTTGCGCAGCTTGGCGGTGCCGGTAAAGACCACGTAGTCGAGGGCGTTTTCACACAGCATGCGGCAGAGGGCGGCAAACATCAGGCGGGCATTGCCCGGTTCGCTGCAGGCCAGATTGCCCACTTCGATAATGCGGTTGCGTGCCGGATAGACCCCGAGGCGGGTGTTGATGGCGGCCTCGATGGGTTGCTCCAGATACTGTTCCAGATAGAGAGGCCCCTCACTGGCATGATTGAGACCACAGGCACCGACCAGCGTCCCGTCCGCCCGATAGAGCCCCAGCAGGCAGGGGAGAAAATGGGGGATGCGGGCGTTGAACTCGAGGGTATAGGCGGCCTGGATATAGGTTTGCAGCGCCATGACCTGCTGCGGGGACTTGGCTAGCAGCAATCGGTAGGGGGCCTGGATCTCGATGGTCATGGGTGACTCCTTCTCTTGCGATGGTTTGAGAGTAAAAGCCCAAACTTAAGAAACCCTTAAGCAGCAAAAAAAGTTGTCAGCGACGCGACGGGCAGGCAATCTGCGCCGCTGTTATCCAACAGGAAGCACCCAAGAGGAACCGCCATGTCATCCACCGTCAGCTGCCCCCTGTGTGCCAGCCATCGCAGTTATCCCCTGCCGGTGGCGGGCAAGCGCTATCATCGCTGCCTCGCGTGCGAGCTGGTCTGGCTGGATGAGGCGGATCATCTGGATGAGGCGGCGGAGAAGGCGGTCTATGACGGTCACGACAATCGGGTGGATGATCCCCGTTATCGCACTTTTCTGATGCGGGCCTTTGGCGAGGTGTTGAGCCGGGTGCCAACCCCTGCCAGTGGTCTCGATTTTGGCTGTGGCCCGGGCCCTGCGCTGGTGGCGATGGGGCGCGAGGCGGGTTACCAGATGGCGGGGTATGACAAGTTCTACGCCGATTTTCCCGAGTTGCTGACGCGCCAGTACGACTTCATCACCAGTACCGAGGTGATCGAACATATTGCCGAGCCACGCGCCGTGCTGGAGCAGTTGTGGGCCTGCCTCAAACCCGGCGGCCTGCTGGTGCTGCAGACCCAGCGGGTGTTCAGTGACGAGCGTTTCAAAAACTGGCGCTATCGCCACGATCCGACCCACATCGTCTTCTTTGCCGAGGCATCGTTTCAGGTGCTGGCCGCCAGCTGGCAGGCCGAGCTCAGCTTCCCCCACGCCGATGTGGCGGTATTGCAAAAAGGCACGCCCTGAGGCGTGCCTGCTGATGGATGGGTTTAGGAAGTAGTTAAATGCCCTGCATTTAACGTTATCAGTTATTTATCCAGCATGATGCTCAACAATTTGTCATCTTGCTTGTTGTAGAGCTTGGAGACCAGCTCGCCAAACAAGAAGGCAACGTTAACGCCCTGTCCGCCGTTATATCCAAGGGCATAATAAATATTCTGATTCGTACCGGTGACGCCGATCATTTCATTCTTGGTTGTGGTTTCTGCAATGATCCCGTCCCAGGTTTTTTCAATTTTTATCCCTTTTATTGATGGATAGAGCTCACCAATACGCTTGGAGATTTGAGCTTCAATCTTTTTCAAATCACCGGGGTACTGCAGGTCATCCCCCTCATTGTATTCGACGCTACCACCACCAATAACAATGCGATGGTCAGCGGTCATGACCATGTGGTAGGTGGCATCACTGTCCGTTCCGGCATATTGGTCGTCATACCATGAGATGTTGTTTTTCCAGCCAATACTGTTGTATTGCGCATCCGTCAGTGGGGCCGTGACTGCCACTTGAGTGTGAGAGGGTTCAATATCATCAGGCTTGAAGCCAAGCGTCTTCCCGGCATAGGCATTGGCTGCCACGACAATATTTTTTGCGGTAACTTCATAGCGTTGGTCATTGACCTTGACTGGCAATGAAATCAGCTTGCCGTCTTCTTCATATTCCAGCACCGGGCTGTTTTCATAGATGACGACCCCGGCATCTTCCGCCAGTTTCTTGAGCGCGGCGACCAGCTTGCCCGGGTTGACCATGCCGCCATTGGGATCATATACCGCACCGATCAGCTCTGGTGAGCCGAGCATATTCACGGCTTTCTCTTTGCCCCACAATTCAATCGGCATGCCCAGTTTTTTGGCCTGAGCCACATACTCTTTGGCATCATCCATATTTTCAGGGTTAAAAATCCCCAACGATTGGCCATTGAGTACGTACCCCGGGTCAATGCCGGTCGATTCGGCCAACCGCTTAATCCGGTGCATGCTATTGACGGTGATGTCATAAATCTCTTTATGATTTGCTTTGTGATCACCCATCACAAAGCCGCCTTCGCTATAGGTTTGCGCCAACACCAGAGCGCCATTACGGCCAGATGCGCCATTGCCGACCCGCTTTGCTTCCAAAATAACCACAGTGCTGGCCGGATTGGACTTCTTGATATGGTATGCGGCAGATAATCCCGTATATCCACCGCCGATGACGGCGACATCCACATCAATATCTTTATTGAGGCTGGCGTTTACGTTGGGCAAGAACTGAGCCCAGTAACTCTGATTGTCATCGTAAAACCTGGCGATATTTTCCTCGTTGGCGAAGGCGTTGGTAGCGAGTGTGCCGCTCAACGCGATCAGCGAAAAAATAGTGCCTTTTAATACCGGAAATGCACGCATGTTGACTCTCCATTGATAGTAAAAAATTCGCGCGAGATTTAGCTAATTCAGTGTCAGCCAGCAATGCTGGCGTCTCTTGTCAAACGTCGGTTGCTGCTGCCAACCCATGCTGCCCGCTCTATCACCCCGCAGTGTGTCGGGCAGCCATGGAAAATGGATGTCAGTGCTGCGGGCCAAACCGCAGGCTGGCAGATACATAGCGCGTTATGGCTCCAGATAGCCGCGATCCTGCCAGTGATAGAACATCAGGGTGGACTTGACGCCAATTGACTTGAATGGCTCCGGCGGCAGCCACATCGGTAGGGTCTGCTCGGCGTGGTTGAACCAGGGGTGATCCTTGCCTTGATAGAGACTGGCCACGATGTCGCCAAACAGGAAGGAGAGGTTGATGCCGTGGCCGTTGTAGCCGAGGGCGTAGTAGATGTTCTTGTGATCCCCCATCACGCCCACCGCTTCTGTACTGTCGCCGGTCATGCCGAGTACCCCGTCCCACACCTGCTCAAATTTGATCCCCTTGAGGGCCGGATAGAGGGTCACCAGCTCGGTCATCATCATCTCGCTGACCCGGTTGAGGTCGCCCTTGTAATTGAGGCCGTCGTTGAAGACGTACTCGGCATTGCCGCCGCCGATGACGATGCGGTTATCCGGGGTCAATACCAGATGGAACAGGATGTTGCGGGTGTCGTAGTAGGGTACCCGGCTCTGCCACTGGATGGCGGATAGCTGTTTTTTGCTGAGCGGCTCGGTGACGGCGCTCTGGGCGTGCACCGGAAATACCCGCCCGCTGAAGTAGCCAAGCTTGGAGGTGTAGCCGTTGGTCGCCAGCACTATGCTGTCGGCGGTCACCTTGTACTTGTCGGCTACATTGAGCTCGATCTGCTTGCCCTCCTTGATCCCCATTACCGGGCTCTGCTCGTAGATGGTGACGCCCGCCTGCTCCACCGCCTTGCGCAGGGCATTGACCAGTTTCATGGCGTGTACCTGACCGCCATTGGGGTCGTAGACCGCCCCCACGTAGCGATCGGTGCCGAGTTTTGCCTCTGTGGTATCGGCGTTCCAGTACTGGAGCGGGATGCCGAGGCGATTGGCGGTTTTCACATAGTCGCGGTACTCGGCGATATCCTCCTCATCGAGGATCGCCTCCACATAGCCATCGAGCTTGAGGTCGGCCTCGACGCCGGTTGAGGCAACCAGCGCCTGCAGCTTGCGCATGCTGGCGACGGTGAGATCGTAGTGGCGCTTGCTCGCTTCCCCCTCTTCGTAGAGGTCCATCACCTCGGAGCCCGGCAACACCATGCCGCCGTTGCGGCCCGAGGCACCACTGCCCACCTGCTTGGCTTCGAAGATGGCGATCTTGAGCGACGGATTGGCCTTGGCCAGATGCCAGGCGCTGGAGAGGCCGCTGTAGCCGCCACCTATGATGGCGATATCCACCGTCATGTCTTGCGCCAGCGGGGCACTCTCCTCTGCCGGTTTCTCCTTGAACCAGTAGCTGGTGTTGGGCTCAAAGTCGCTCATCTTGGGGCCGCAGGCGGCGAGGAAAAAACAGCTGATGCACATGGTCAACGCTCGTTGGCAAAGGGTGGTCGGATTCATCTTCTACTCCGGTTACAGATACAAAATGTCAAATCATTCAATCAGGTTGGGCGGTATTGACCCGGCGGCCGATGTCTCGCAGCCGGGCCAGCTGATCGGCAAGACCGGGCCCCTCATCCAGGCTGGTGACAAAGTTCCAGAGGTAGGTCATCACAGCATAGACATGGCCTGCCGAGACCTGGGGCTGGGCCATCAGCATGGTGATGGCCAGCAGGAACAGCAGGGAGGCGCTGATACCGACCGCCAGAAAGGCGAGCGCCTCCCGATCCGAAATCCGGATGCGCAGCCAGGCCAGCGCGCGGTAGTGGCGGGCGAGGCTGGCTGACTGGGCATGGGTGACCAGCTTGACCTCGTGTTCCAGCCGATCGTTGAGCCGCTCGTGCAGCAGCTGGTTCTTGCGCGAAAAGCCGGGCAGCAGCAGGCCGAACAGCAGCAATACCCCCATGCAGGCGATGCCGACCCAGAACTCGATCACCATCAGCATCACGGCCGCCCCGACGATGGAGATCAGGCTGGTGGCCAGGATCGGGATATGTTTCTCGAAGAAGTCGACAAACTCCCGCGCCAGGGTGACCCGCGCCACTATGGTGGATTGCCCCTCCTGCTGCTGGCGCTGGGTCAGGATCACCGGCACCGCCAGTGCCGCATAGATATGGGTAAAGGTGCGGGTGTCGACCGCCCGGCGCAGGGCGCCGATGAGCCAGAACAGCAGCACGATCAGGGCGTAGCTTGAAGCCTGCCACCACTGGCCCTTGACGATGGCGTCGATGGCAAAGCCGGCGAACAGGGGATAGACCACCAGCAGGATGTTTTCGAGGGCCACCAGCGAGAAGGTGCCCGCCAGCTTGAGGGGATTGGCCCGCGCAATCGCCCCCAGCGAACGACCGGCCGAGTGTGGCAACGGCGTGGCCTGCTCGTCGCAACTGGCTGCCGAAGTGGTTGGTGTTGTCATGGGTTATCTCCTAAGATGTCGGAAACGCTAAGTTTGAGCGAGTGCTCAAAGTTTGTTTGAGCGACTGCTCAAAGTCAAGCAGATCGATGGATATCGCAGGAGGTCAGATGGCACGCCCATCAGCAGAACAGCGTAAAGAGATGATCATCGAGGCCGTACTGGCCCTGTTTCGAGAGAAGGGGATGGCGGCATCATCAACCCGTGATATTGCCGAACGCACCGGTCTGGCGCGCAGCCACGTCTACCACTACTTCAAGGATTGGAAGGAGCTCTGCCTCTGCGCCGTGGAGCGTTTCACCTATCAGGAGATCGCCGAGCAGCGGGAGTGGCTATTGCCGCTGCCGGCCCGCGAAGCGTTGCCGCTCTTTGTGCGGGACAACCTGCCGACCAGTCAGGATGCCTCCTGGGCCATCTATCTGGATGCCTGGAACGAGTCACTGCGCGACCCTGTGTTTGCCGAGAGCTACCGCAAAATCATTCTGGCGTGGCGCGAGGTGCTGGTGCAGATCCTGCAAAAGGGGATCGACAGCGGCGAGTTTGTGGCGGGCGATGCCCGGCGACTGGCACGCCAGATCACCTCGCTCATCAACGGCTATGCCGATGACCTGATTCTGGAGCCGACCCCCGAGACGGTCGAGGCCACTTATCAAGAGATCATGCTGGTGGTCAATCAGCTGGTCTTGCCCCCGGCCCACTCATAGCGGCGCAGGCAAAAAAAGGGTGGGGAGGCATGCCAGCGTGGGACCTCCCCCGGTTTTGTTGGCCATCCGCCGGGCGCGCGATGGTCAGATACCAGGGAGCGGTTGTTGATGTCGATTACCCATTTGTCACTGCAAGATGCCCGTCATCTGCAACTGGCGGCGCAGGGGCTGCTTGCCCCCCGTCGCAGCAAGGCGACCCCGGCCGATCTGCTGGCCACCATTCGCCGCATGGCGCTGCTGCAGATCGATACCATCTCGGTGGTGGCCCGTAGCCCCTATCTGGTGCTGTTCAGTCGGCTTGGCCAGTACGAACCGCGCTGGCTGGAGCAGTTGCTGGTCGACGGCGAGATCTTCGAATACTGGGCTCACGAGGCCTGCTTTGTGCCCCGCGAGGATTACCGGTTGCTGCGCCACCGGATGCTCGACCCCGCCGCCATGGGCTGGAAGTTTTCGGCCAACTGGCTCGCTACCCATCAGCAGGAGATTGGCCAGCTGATCGAGCGTATTCGCCACCATGGCCCGGTGCGGGCGGCTGACTTTGAACGCACAACCGGCAAGGGGAACGGCTGGTGGGACTGGAAGCCGGAGAAGCGCCATCTGGAGGTGTTGTTTACCACCGGTCAGCTGATGGTGCGGGAGCGGCGCAACTTTCAGCGGGTCTATGACCTGGCCGAGCGGGTCATCCCCGAGTGGCGTGACGAGCGGGATCTGCCGAGCGTCGAGCAGGCGCAGCGGGATATGGTGCGCGCCAGCTGCCGGGCGCTGGGGCTGGTCAAAACCGGCTGGGTGGCGGACTACTACCGGCTGCGGCGCGGCAAATACGACGCCCTGCTCCATCAGCTGGCGGACGAGGGGGAGCTGTTGCCGGTACGGGTGGAGGGGTGGCAGCACGGTGCCTTCGTGCATGCATCTCTGGCCGATGAGCTGGCAAGGGCACAGGCGGGCACCCTCAAGGCGACCCATACCACCGCCTTGTCGCCGTTCGACCCGCTGGTGTGGGATCGCAAACGGGCCAGTGAACTGTTCAACTTCGACTATCGCATCGAGTGCTATACCCCGGCCCCCAAGCGCCAGTACGGCTACTTCGTGTTGCCCTTGCTCCATCGCGGCAAGCTGGTGGGCAGAATGGATGCCAAGGCTCATCGTCAGCAGGGGATCTTCGAGATCAAGAGCCTCTATCTGGAAGCCGGGGTGAGAGTGACCCGTACGCTTGCACAGGATCTGGCGAAAGCCCTGCAAAAGTTGGCTGACTGGCACCAGACGCCGCAACTTCGTTATGGTGCCATTCCGGCCAATTTGCTGGCGTTGTGGCATGAAAGCGCCCCTGCAAAGTGAGCAAAATCCCTTCTGGGCTAAGCTGCAAGAGGGATAAACAGTTCGGGAGCGGGAGATGAAACGAGCGGAAACATGGTGGGCGGGATTGGCGATGGCCATCTTGTCCCCCGCGCTATGGGGGCAAGAGCCGCCAGTGAAGATCTGTCTGGGGGAGGGCAACGAGTGGGCCCCCTTTACCTATTGGGAGCGCAAGGACGGCGTGCCCGACACCAGTCGCCTGACCGGTTCGGCGACGACGCTGGTGCTCGATGCATTGCAACAGAGCGGGCTCTCGCACCAGATCCGCTATCTGCCCTGGGCGCGGGTGCAGCAGGAGCTGGCGGATTATCGCCAGAATGGTCTGTGCGAGCTGACCTGGGATGCCAGCTACAAGCCGGAGCGGGCCGAGTTTGCCTTCTACAGCGTGCCGCTCTATTACACCCACCTCGGTTTCTTCTATCTCAAGCGCCGCTTTCCCGAGACGCCGGACTTGCAGACGGTCAACCGCTCCCGGGTGTGCGGGGTGATTGGCTACAACTACACCCCCTATGGGCTGGCGCAAGAGCCACGCCGGGTCAAGCAGTTGCAGCAGGCGCTCGATATGCTGGAGCGGGATCGCTGCGACTTTCTGCCGAGCGAAATCGAACCTCTGGTGGCAGGCATCAGCCTTGGCATCTACCGCAGCGAGAGCGGGTTGCTCAATCTCGCCCTGCCCAGCCGCAAGGGATTCTATCTGCTGGTGAGCAAGGGCTCCCCCCGCGCCCACCAGCTGGTGAATATCCTCAATCAGTCGCTGGTGGCATTTCAGGAAGGGGGGCATACGGATGAGGTGATGCGCCGCTTCTTGCCGCCGATGGAGTAATAGCGAAGGGTTGCTGTCATTCAGGGGGAGCAGATAAACAGAGGGCCAGCCGGTGCAAACCGGCTGGCCCTTTTTTACGTGAGAGGCTGTCAGGCCGCCAGACGGGTCAGTACCTTCACCAGCAGCTCGATGCGCGGGGCAATGCTGGCCAGATCCAGATACTCCTCGTCACTGTGGAAACCGGCACCGATAGGGCCCAGACCATCCAGAGTGGGGATGCCGAGGGCGGCGGTCAGGTTGGCATCGGAGCCGCCCCCCACCTCCTGCCAGCTGATCGGCAGCCCCAGTTCGGCGCCACACTCCTCCACCAGCTGCATCAGTGCCTGAGTGCTTTCTGATGGCACCATGGCCGGTTTGTGGGCCTCGCGGGTCAGCTGGATGGTGACGCCGTCCAGATGCGGCCGCTCGGCCAGGGTCAGCAGATGATCGTCGATCTGGTGGTACTCCTGATTGTCCCAGAAGCGGACGTCTACCACGGCGCTGGCATGGGCCGGCACTATGTTGGCGCCATTGCCCCCCTCGACAATGCCGATGTTGAGGGTGGTGCCGCTCTCGAAGTTGGTCAGGGCGTTGATAGCCAGGATCCAGTGGCCCAGCTCGGTGATGGCGCTGCGCCCCTTCTGCGGTTCGTTGCCCGCGTGAGCCGCCTTGCCGGTGAAATCGATGCGATAACGGGCCATCCCCTTGCGCGCCTTGACCAGCGAGCCATCGGCGCGGGCCGCTTCGGCCACCAGCACCTGTTTTGCCTGTTTGGCCACCGTTGCCAGCCAGTCGCTGGAGTGCAGGGAGCCGATCTCCTCGTCCGGGTTCATGCAGACGCAGATGCTCAGGCGATCGCGCACCTCGCGGGGCAGTTCACGCAGGGCATAGACGATGTTGAGCAGGCCGGATTTCATGTCGGAGACACCGGGGCCGTAAGCGCGCTCACCATCGATGCTCATCGGGCGGGCGGCGGCGGTGCCGAGGGGGAAGACGGTATCCATATGGCCGATCAGCATTACATCGATCTGCGCCGCATCAGGCTGGTTGCGGATCTCCAGTCCCACACCGGCTGCGCCACAGTCGACCCGCTTGATCTGCCAGCCGCCCATCGCCTCATATTTGGCGGCCATCAGGTCGGCCACT
>OEQO01000081.1_pt1 | contig 23663 bp, 18 predicted proteins | sample 1539751 | NCBI WGS metagenome assembly OEQO01 (sample SAMEA3891237, study PRJEB23780) | metagenome | biome: terrestrial biome; feature: animal house; material: water of meat washing | place: Italy | collected 2015-05-12 | reverse complement strand
TCGCTGTCCTGCGCCAGGATCATCGCAAGCCAGGCCCGCTGCGCCTGCCCGCCGGAGAGGGACGCGGCGCTCTGCTGCCAGATGCTTTCAAGCTGCATCCGCTCGCAGGCAATACGCACCATGCGGGCATCCTCCTCGCCCCACTGATTGAACCAGCCCTGATGAGGGTGACGGCCATACTGCACCAACTGCTCCACCAGAATGCCGGCAGGCAGGGTCGGCCGCTGGGGCAGATAGGCGAGCTCCCGCGCCAGCCCCTTCATGGGGTAGCTGGCAAGCGGCTTGCCTTTGAGCAGGATCTCGCCGCGTTGGGCTTTCATCTGGCCGGATAGCAGCTTGAGCAGGGTCGATTTGCCGCAGCCGTTGGGGCCGACGATCCCCACCAGCTTGCCTCTCGGCACGCTGAAAGAGATGTCCCGCAAAATGGGGGTCTGCTGATAGGCGAAGTGGAGGCGATTTACGGTGAGCGTCATCAGTCAGCCCTCTGGCGATCGTTAACAAGAAGAAACAGCAGCAACAGGCCGCCGAGAATGCGGGTCATGATGCCGGTCGCCACCTCGTGGGGGCTGGCCAGCACCCGGACCAGGGTATCGCTGGCAAGCAGCAGCAGGGCGCCGCTAAGCGCCGCCAGCCAGAGCGGCACCACCCGGTCTTTCACCAGCCAGGAGGCAAGAATGGGGGCCGCCATGGCGATAAAGACCACGGGGCCGCCGATGGCGGTGCCGAGCGCCGCCACCAGAATGGCCTGGGCCAGAATGCCCAGTTGCACCCGATCGCCGTTGACGCCAAGCCCTCTGGCCATCTCGGGGCCAAAGCGCAGCACCGCCAGCGAGCGGGAGAGATAGACGATCCACGGGCAGAGCAGCAGCAACAGGATGGCGATGGGGGTGATGGTGCTGTAACCCACGGCGATAAAGCTGCCCATATTCCACAGATAGAGGGAGCTCAGGTGCAGCAGGGCCTGGGTGGACATCACGAACTGGCCGAGCGCCTCGAACAGCTCGGAGAGGCCGATGCCGATCACCACGAACAGATAGCCCTGCTCACCCGGTTTGCGGCAGAGGGCATAGAGCACCAGCGCCGCGAAGATGGCGCCGATGGGTGCCGCCCACCAGGGCCAGCTGCCCACGGTCAGGTAGAGGGAGAAGACGATGATGGCCAGAGAGGCCCCGTTGTTGACCCCCACCATATCGGGTGTGGCCAGCCGGTTGCGCACCAGCGTCTGCACCAGACAGCCGGAGAGCCCCATGGCCGCCCCCGCCACCACCACCCCAAGGATGCGCGGCAGCCGGATCTTGAACAGGGTGAGCAGCTCAAGCCGGGTCCCCTCCCCCAGCAGGGTGTTGACCACCCCGGCAAAGCCGAGCTTGCCGCCGCCAACGCTCAGGGCCAGCAGAGCCAGCGCCAGCAGCGCTACGGCCAGCAGTGCCAGCCAGCGCCAGCTTGGCAGATGGATCAGCAAAGAGCGGTTGCCGGCCCGCAGGCAGAGCATATCGGTAGGTGTACGCATCAGCCCCTCACTTGACGGTCAGCAGGGTACGAAAGCCCCCGCGATGAACGATGGCGATCAGCACAGGTGCACCGATCAGGGCCAGAATGACGCCATTGGGCAACTCGAACGGCTGGATCAGCCAGCGCGCCAGAATGTCGGCCAACAGCAGAAACAGCATGCCGAACAGGGCGGAGAAACAGACCTGCACCGACAGCTTCACCGGCTCCACCAATCGGCCACAGTAGGCGGCCAGAAAGCCGACAAAACCGATGGGGCCGGCGATGGCGATGGCACTGGCGGTAAACAGGGTGGCGGCCAGCAGCACGCCAATTCGCACCCGGTTGGGGCGGATCCCGAGCGCCTGGGCCTGACTGTCCCCCATCTGCATCAGGGTCAGCTGGCGACAGAGCAGCAGGGTGATGACAAACGCCGCCAGCACGAAGGGCAGCACGGCAATGATGGCATCGAGATTGGCCGCCGACAGGGAGCCGAGGTTCCAGAAGCGGTACTGCTCCAGCACCATCTTGTTGGAGAGCAGCAGAAAGCTGGAGAGACCGCCGAAGGTGGCGGAGAGCGCCACCCCGACCAGAATGAGCTTGAGCGGGTTGGAGCGGCCAATCATCATGCCGAGCCCCAGCACAATCACGTTGCCGAGCAGCGCGCCGAGTCCGGCCCAGAGCAGATAGCCGTAGGCGGACTCCACCCCAAACCAGGTGAGCCCCACCACCAGCGCAAAGACGGCCCCGGCGTTGACCCCGAGCAGACCGGGCTCCGCCAGCGGATTGCGGGTCGCGCTCTGCAACAAGGAGGCCGCCAGAGATAAAGAGGCGCCGACCACCATGGCGCAGAGGGTGCGCGGCAGTCGCAAGGTATTGAGCACCATGGCAAGCTTCTCGTCGCCAGCCCAGCGGGCATCCCCCATCAGGTAGCCGAGCACCTCGCGGGCACCATAGACGCCCGCACCGGTGGCGAGCGAAAGAGAAAGCAGTATGAACAGGAGGAACAATCCCAGCCAGAACAGCGAGGTCTGGTCTCTAAACACCCTTTAACTCCTTATGGTGGCAATGCGCATGTTGTTGAAATACATGTGGTTTGAATAAAAGCCGTCACCCGGGGTGATGCCGTGGCAACAACGGAAGCCCGCCAGTGCGGGCTCCCGCTCAGCCATTACAGCTTGTAGGCCACACCGGCATAGACAGTGCGCCCGTCGAGGATCTGATCGGCCTCGGTAGCAACCCAGTCACGCTTGGTATTGGTCAGGTTGTTGAGTCCGAACTTCAGATCCAGTGCCCGGGTGGCGTTCCAGACTGCCCCGACATCCAGGGTGTGGAATCCGGCGGTGGTCTCATAGGTGGTGCCGCTCATGCGCGGAACCGGAAGGATCTGGCTGCCGGTGTAGTTCCAGCCGAGCTGGGTACTCAGGCTCTCGATGACCTGCCACTCCAGCTTGGCGTTGGCGGTATGCTCCGGCGTCCGATAGAGATCCTTGCCGCTGGTCTTGTCCTCCCCGTCGATCAGGGTGACGTTGCTGGAGAGGGTCAGGGCATCGGTGATATCAAACCAGCCGCTCAGCTCCACCCCCTTGATGCGGGCCTTGCTGACGTTCTGATAGGTCATCACCGCCGGACGCCAGGTGGCGGTCCATGCCTCGCTCTGGATCTTGTCCTTGATATCGTTGTGGAAGGCGGTAACCCCGGCGCCCCAGAACGAACCATCGTAGGCGGTGCCCAGCTCGTAGCTGACGGCGGTTTCCGGCTTCAGATCCGGGTTGCCCACCACGGCGCAGCGACCGCGACAGGCGGCTACCGCATAATCCGGGTTGGACTGGGCAATGGTCGGCGCCTTGAACGCCTTGCCAATGCCGCCCTTGACCACCCAGTTGTCCGTCAGGCTGTAGAGGGCATAACCGCGGGGGCTGAACTCGGTGCCATAGGTCTCGTGGTGATCGACCCGGCCACTCAGGGTCAACGCCAGATCGCCAAAGCCAAACTCATCCTGCAGATAGAGCGCGCTCTGGTTGACGCTGACATCGCCCCCCTTGAGGTTGACGTTATGCTTGAGTTCGGTGATGCGGTACTCGGCACCGCTGGTCAGCAGGTGGCTGCCCAGATTGCCGCTCAGCTGGCCATCGAAGGTGTGGTTGGTCTGGCTCACATCGCCGCTGGTCTTGCTCAGCGCCGTCATCAGTTCGGAGTCGTCAAACAGGTCAACCTGCTCGAAGGCATAGCCGACCCGGCTGTCGAACTGATCCCAACGGCCGACGTGGGTGGCATTGAGCCCCAGTCGCTCCATCTGCTGGATATTGCGCGGCGTCTGGCCGTAGTTGTTCCAGTGGGCCTCCCGATCGTCTTTGGCGTAGTTCATCCCCACATCCAGATCCTGACGATCATCGATCAGCCATTTGACGTTGGAGAGGATCCCCAGCTTTTCACGCTGCTCGATGGCATCGGCCTTGGGGTTGATGCTCTGCTCGCTCTGCCAGGCGTCCCGGTGGTTCCCTTCCACCACCAGGTTGGCCAGCAGCTTGTTGTCGATCAGTGCCCCGCCCACATAGGCACTCGCCTTGTTGATATCCCCGCCGTGACCGTCGGTGGGGTCGCTGAAGGTATAGGTGGCCGCCGCTTCGGTCTTCTCCCCGGGTTGGCGCAAGATGACATTGACCACCCCACCCAGCGCATCGGCACCGTAGAGGGAGGAGATAGGGCCACGGATCACTTCGATACGCTCGATGGCCGCCATGGGGATGGCGGAGAGATCGAAATCATTGCCATAACCGGAGGTAAGGGCGTCGCGGGAGCTGATGCGCCGGCCATTGACCAGCAACAGGGTGTAATCTCCCTCCAGCCCGCGCAACTTGATCTCGCTGCGGCCGTAGCTGGTAGCAGGGCTGATATTGACCCCCGGCAGCTGTTTCAGGGCGCCAGTGAGATCATTGACATTGAGCTTGTCGAGCTCGGCCCGGGTCACCACAGAGACGCTGGCCGGGGCGGTCAGCTCGCTGTGCCGGGTTTTACTCGCCGTCACCACCATAGTTTCATGAGCGGCGGAAGGCGCAGTCCCTTGGGCCAGAACTGGCAGGGCAAAAAGGGACAACACCAGCGGATGCACTGCAAATCGTCGGGATGATGTACGCATCATCAACACTCCACATAAAACAACCAAGGCCAACACCACCGACATCCCTGTCTGACCTCGCCAGACCCGGTGCAAAGTGATGGAGTTCATTGGCATGAACTGTCTCGTTCATGCCCCATCACCCCGAACATCAGTGCATTACGGCAGGACCTGCGTTGTGCTATGCCACGCGCAGCCATCAATAACAAAAACGCCGTGCCGACTGACATCGGGACGGCGCAATACTAAATGCAAATCATTTTTATTTGCAAGCGTGAATCAGGTATTCTTTCGCATCCGCTTAATTATCCATCACATCGTGACGGGTCTGGTGATAGGCCTCTTCACTCTTGCCCCGGCGCCAGTACGGCACGGCGTAGAGCGACTGGCGATCCACCTCGAGCACAGACCGAAAATGGCGGCGCAGCGGCAACACCAGCGCCTCTTCCCCACCCAGCCAGAAGAAGCCGCCATCGCGCACCAGCGGCAGAGCAATCACATGCTCCAGCAGGCCGCTGGACTCGGGCTCGCCGACAAACCAGTGACAGCGCACCCCGACCGGTAGTGTCAACGGCTGAGCATCGGCCTGATCCGGCACCAGAATCGCAATTTCCCCTCTGGCATCGGCAGGCATCACCTCACACATCGCCATGATGGCGGGCAAGGCGGTGAGATCCCCCACCAGACAGTAGTGATCGGCCGGTTGCAGCATGGGGTTGGGACCACCCGGCCCGGAGAGGATCACCTTCTCTCCCGGCTTGGCATGGGTGGCAAAGGCGCTGGCGGGCCCGCCGTCACCGTGCAGCACGAAGTCGATATCAATTTCCTGCTCATCACGGCGAAACGCGCGGATGGTGTAGGTGCGGATCACCGGCTTGTCTGCAGGATTGCTCCAGCGCGGGCCGCTCGGGGTCATGGCAGGCAGCACCGGCTCTACCTGATGGGGCTGGGCCAGCATCACCTTGATATGGGCCCCACCGCAGGTAAAGGGATAGTCAGCCAGTTCGCTGCCACCAAAAGTGATGCGACGCAAATGGGGGGTGATCTGGGTAATGGCTTTGACAGTCAGCAGACGGGGGCGATTGGGAGGCAGAGATGGGGACACGATGGGGCTCCTCGTTGAGTGTGTCGCCCATGCTACACGCAAATAGGAATTACTATCAAATAGGATTCCTTCTCGTCGGCCCCGGCGGGAGGGATGTGCAAGAGCCGCGCGATGTGGTGCGGCAATCGAGAGCTCGAGTGACGTGGATGCAATCCAGCCTCATGATTGTGCGAAGAAAGCCCTCGCCAACGGTCACCGGAAGTGGCGGTTCCATTTGCTTATTCGACCATTGTTTTTCGAGATCAAATTTTATTTCTCAATAAGTTTCCTATCCTTAGTGAAGCAGTTAATGTAAGCACAGGATGCCAAACAGGATTGTATGATGGATGACCAGATCCTGATTATTGATGATGACGATCTCTCCCTCCCCGACGCACAGCAAGCGGGCTGGAAGGTGATGATTGTTGACGATGAGCCTGAAGTGCATCGCATCACCAAAATCACCTTGAACAAATTCGAGTTTGACAATCGCCCCATCGATTTTCTGCATGCCTATTCCGCGGCACAGGCCAAAGAGTTGCTGGCCACCACCCCGGACGTTGCTCTGTTGCTGCTGGACGTGGTGATGGAGGTCGACCACGCCGGCCTCGATGTCGTCAAATATGTCCGTGAAGATCTGCAAAACAAGATGGTACGCATCGTGTTGCGTACCGGCCAACCCGGCCAGGCGCCGGAAGATGACGTGGTCACCAACTACGACATCAACGACTACAAGGATAAAACCGAGCTCACCTCCCAGAAGCTGCGCACCCTGCTGCGGGCCAGCCTGCGCTCCTATCGGGATATCCGCACCCTGGAGAGCAACCGTCAGGGGCTGGAAAAAGTCATCGAAGCCTCCAAGGGGATCTTTGAGAAGCGGGCCCTGCGCCAGTTTGTCGAAGGGGCCCAGGAGCAGCTCAGTGCCCTGCTCCATCTGGGGGAGACCCAGATCTACGACGTAAAGCAATACGCCTATGAGGTGAGAGATCAAGTATTGGAGCCTCTGCTCCCCGGCCATCCCGCCATGCTCCTCACGGAAGCGCCGGAGATCTTGCGCCAGGCCATGGGCAAGCGCAGCAATGTGTACGGCACCAATCAGATGGTGCTCTACTGCCAGAATCAGCGCCACCATCTGCTGTTCCATATCGAGACCACTCGTCAACTCAGTCAGATCGATACCAGTCTGCTGACCCTGTTTACCGAAAACATCATAGTGGCGCTGGAAAATATCCGGCTGAACGAGGTGATTGCCGACAATCAGCGGGAGATCATCTATCGCATCGGCGAACTGGTCGAAACCCGCTCGAAAGAGTCGGGGCTGCACGTCAAGCGGGTCGCGCTCTATACCGAGCAGTTCTGCCTGCTGCTGGGGATGAGTGAAGAGCAGAGCGAGCTGATCAAAAGAGCCTCACCACTGCACGACATTGGCAAGGTCGGTATTCCCGATGCCATCCTGCACAAGCCGGGCAAGCTGACCCCGGAAGAGTGGGAGATCATGAAAACCCACGCCCAGCTCGGGCAGGATATGCTCTCCGGCAGCGATCTGGCGCTGTTCCAGATTGGTGCCACCATCGCCGGCAATCACCATGAGAAGTGGAATGGCAGTGGCTATCCTCGTGGCCTGAAGGGAATGGATATTCCGCTGGAGGGACGGATCGTGGCACTGGCTGACGTGTTCGATGCCCTCGGCTCGGATCGCTGTTACAAGAAGGCGTGGCCACTGGACAAGGTGCTGGCGCTGATTGAGGAGGAGAAGGGTCAGCACTTCGACCCCCAGCTGGTCGAGCTGATGCTGGCCAATCTGGACAAGTTCCTCGAGATCCGCGAGCAGAACAAGGATGTCTATATCGGCGAACACTGATACCCGGTTTGTTCCGTTTATGAACTCAAAAAAAACCGCCCTGCTTATCAGGGCGGTTTTTTATATCTGGCATCACGCCACTTCAGAGCGAGAAGTACGAGGGTTACTGCTCTGGCAGATTGAGATCCAGCTTGGCAGCAGGTTGTCCGGCTTGCTGATTCTCGGCCTGCGCAGCGGCCAGAGCACGCTTCAGGGCACGCCGTTTTTGTATCACCACAAACCCGACCCCACCCAATACCGCCAGCAGCACACCACCACCCGCCAATGCCCAGATCAGCCAGCCCATTTCCTCCTCTGCCGGAGCTTCATGGGTCGCCTCGGCACTGGAGGCCGGTGCGGCGGCCGACACCACCTCTACAGGAGGCGGCGGTGGCGGGAAGACATTGAAGGTTTTCACCGGCAACTCGATTTTCAGCTCACGGCCGAGGCGAGTGGTGCCATAGAGGGTTGCTTTCACCTCATGCTGACCGACCTCCTTGATGATGGAGAGATCGATATCAAGCTTGGGCTCACTGGCGGTCTCGCTGAACTCGTAGAGGCCGCCCACATTGCTGGTCACACTCCCCTTGATCACCACTGAGGCAGGATCCAGCTCATCACGGTCGATCAGCAGCGACAACTTGGCACCCAGCTCTTCCGAAGGCGGCGCCAGGTTATAACTGAACGGATAGGGGTAGAGCAGTACATCCTGATAACGGGCGCGGACAAACACCTGATTACCGGTACTGAACATGGCGCGGTACTTGCCACCGGGAATATCCTGCAGTGTCACTTCCGCGGTCATGATACCGTCACCCGGCACTTCGTCGAGACCCTTGCCGTCATCACGGTAGTGGCCGAGCACCTGATCCAGTACGACCTTTTGCTGGCTGGCATCGCTAAAGGATTGCAGCTTGACGGTCATGCCAAGGTCAGAGAGATAGTATTTATCTTTCGGCGGCTGACCATTGATCAGCAACCACGCCTTGAGCTTGACCACCTCCCCCTGATAGAGCTGCATCGGCAGGGCGGCGATATCGAGCCGGATATCGGAGAGAATACGCACCCGGTTGTCGGGGTCCACCTCGCCAATCGCCTGCCAGGGGCCCGGCATGGGATTGCGCAGGGTAATGAGATCGTGCTCCGGCAGTGCCAGCCAACCCACCTCGGCGGGTTTGACCTTGCCCACGTAAAGCTTGCTGCCATCGGGGCGAACCAGGATCACGGACGGGGTGCCCGGCTTGCGCTTGATGATGAAGGTGATCTCCTTCACGCCGTAATCGATGCGAAAGCGGTTATCCAGCAGCGGGATATCGGAGGGAGCAAACACCTCGGTCGCCGACGCGCCCAGCGAGAGCAACAACAGCAGACCGGCACACCACTTGCTCATTGCCGCCACAGACAACTTCCTCCCTTCTTCTGCACCAGATCCAGTCTTGCCTCGTGCAGGGCCTCTACCTCGGCGCTGGCGCGCACCACCTTGAGGGCGGGCCGATTGCTCTCCAGCCGGCGAATGCTGGTGTCCTGATTGCTTTCGTTTTCGTTGCTTTCACTGGCCAGATTGAGTTTGGTCTGGCCACCGGTCATCAGCAGGTAGACATCTGCCAGGATCTCCGCATCGAGCAAAGCCCCGTGCAGGGTACGGTGGGAGTTGTCTATGCCATAGCGATCGCACAGCACATCCAGGTTATTGCGCTTGCCGGGGAAGAGATCCCGCGCCATCGCCAGGGTATCGGTGATGGAGCAGATATCGGCGGTCTTGAAGCCGAGACCGAGCTTGCTGAACTCGTAGTCCATGAAGCTCACGTCAAACGGCGCGTTGTGGGCGATCAGTTCGGCACCGCGGATGAATTCGATGAACTCGTCGGCGATCTGGCTGAACGACGGTTTGTCACGCAGGAACTCGTCGGTAATACCGTGCACCTGGATCGCTTCCGGGTCGACCAGACGATCAGGCTTGATATAGACGTGATAGTGGTTACCGGTCAGCTTGCGGTTGATCACCTCCACACAGCCGATTTCGATAATGCGGTGACCCAGATAGACAGGGCCGCCTGCCGTATTCATACCTGTGGTTTCAGTATCCAGAATGATCTGGCGATTCAGTTGGGGTGTGTTCATGATCCAATCTATGTCAAACTTCGGCTTTACTTACTCGCTAGTTTACCCCAAGCCTCATGCTAAAACAGATTGATTGCTCATGTTAAAACAGATTGATGTCTATACCGACGGCTCCTGCCTCGGCAATCCGGGCCCGGGTGGTTACGGAGCCGTGATGGTCTACGGCACCCACCGCAAAGAGATTTCCGCCGGATTCAAGTTGACCACCAATAACCGGATGGAGCTGATGGCCGCCATCATGGGGCTGCGCACCCTCAACGAACCGTGCAAGGTGCGCCTCACCACCGACAGCCAGTATGTCCGCCAGGGGATCACCCAGTGGATCATCGGCTGGAAGAAGAAAGGGTGGATGACCGCCAACCGTCAGCCGGTCAAGAACGTCGATCTCTGGAAGGAGCTGGATGCGGAAGTGGCTCGCCATCAGATTGAGTGGCTCTGGGTCAAGGGTCACTCCGGCCACCCGGAGAACGAACGGTGCGACGAACTGGCCAGAGATGCCGCCTGCGGCAAGGATCTGGCCGAGGATACCGGCTACCAGCCCTGACGGGCCATTCCCGGTGTGGCGAGGGATTTGGGCAGTTGCCAGCGCCGCCGCACCGGGATCAGTGGAAAGCGCCGTTTACGGGCCGCAATCACATACACCGACGCAAACACCCTGCAGTAATCCCGCCCGATGCTTTCCTGCCACCAGCTGTGCCAGCTCTGTTTCCCCATAAACGAGTAGCCAAAGCGCTCGTCGAACATCACCTCGCATCCCAGCAGATGCAGCCAGTCCGTCACCCGCCCCGGGGTGAACATCCGTGCCGACCAGGGCATTCTGCGCCGCAAGAACGGCACACAGTGACCGATCCCGACCAGACTCATGGGGTTATAGCCACTGATGATCAGCCAGCCATCGTCGGTCAGCACCCTCTCGGCCTCGCGCAGCACCTGATGGGGATCGGCAGAGAAATCGAGGCAGTGAGCCAGCAGGCAGGCATCGACGCTGCCGGTCCGCACCGGCAGATCGAGGGGATCGCCATACATGTCGAGCAGCCGCCCGCCGGGGGCGACCCCGATCTGGTGACGAATGGAGGAGCGTTTGCAGGAGAGTTCGGCGCTCAGGGCGCCAATTTTCAGCAGATGATAGCCAAACAGATTGGGGCACCAGTTGTCGAGCCGCTCCTGGATCTCGGCCGCTACCCAGTCCCCCATAGGCAATGCAGACCAGCTGGTCGGGATCTCGATTTGTTGTTCGGTACGTGCCACCTGCATAATAGGGCTCAACTCGGGGTTTCGAACGCCATCCTGTTATATAAGATACCCTCCCTAAAGAGAAGCAGACTCATGTATCCAGTGATCACAGTTCCAGCCTTTAATGACAACTACATCTGGTTGATCCGCCACGAAAATCACTGTCTGGTGGTCGATCCGGGCGATGCCGCCCCCGTGCTGGAGCGGCTCGAGGCATTGGGGCTGGTGCTCGACGCCATCCTGCTGACCCATCACCATCACGACCATGTCGGGGGCGTCACCGACCTGCTTGCCCACTTCCCCCACGCCCGGCTTTATGGCCCCAAACTGGACCCGATGCCGGATCACCACGGTCAGTGGCTGGAAGATGGCGATCAGATCAACTGGCACGGCCTCGCCCTCGAGGTGATCCATGTGCCCGGTCACACCCGCGGCCACATCGCCTACCATGGCAACGGCATGCTGTTTTGTGGCGATACCCTCTTCTCGGCCGGTTGTGGCCGCCTGTTTGAAGGGACGCCGGAGCAGATGTACCACTCGCTGCAACGACTCGCCGCCCTGCCCGATGAGACCCTCATTTATTGTGCCCACGAGTACACCCTCTCCAACCTGCGTTTTGCCTATGCGGTCGAGCCGGACAACCCGGCGATCCGCCGCCAGATCGGGCTGATCAGCAAACTGCGGCAACAAGGGCTGCCAAGCCTGCCAACCCGGTTGGGGGATGAACGCACTTTCAACATTTTTCTGCGCTGCGAACAGGATTCAGTGAAATTTTCTGCTGAAAATCACGGGCTAAAATGCGTGGAAAATCCGGTAGATACCTTCACCATCCTGCGCCAGTGGAAGGACGTTTTTTGAACAAACCTTGATCAGGGGGCCATTGCCCCTTATGATGCGGGCTGTTTTTCCTAAAAATGACCGGAACGAGATGAAGGTACGAACGGCCTTATTGGCAGCGCTGTTGCTCAGCGGCTGCCAAAACCTGAGCCATCAGGATGACCGGGCGCTAACGGCAATCGAGCCGATCAAGTCCCCCCAGGTCAAGAAAAAAGCGCATAAAAAACACTCTTCCCATTTCCTGTTTGGCGATGAACAGCTGGACGAAATGGAAGATACGGACAATCTGTGGGTGCGCATCAGCGATGATATGCAGCTGGAAACCCCGGATAATGCCCGCATCCGCCAACAACGAGAGTGGCTGTTGCGTAATGATAAGCATCTGGCGACCATTGCCAGCCGGGCTGAACCCTACCTCTATCTGATGGTAGAGGAGATTGAACGGCGTGAGCTGCCAATGGAGCTTATTACTGTCCCGATGATCGAGAGCATGTTTGATCCTCATGCCCGATCCCGCAGCAATGCCGTCGGACTCTGGCAGTTTGTGCCAGCGACAGGCAGAAACTTCGGTCTGCGCCACGACAACTGGTATGACGGACGGCGCGATGTGCTGGCCTCCACCAATGCGGCGCTCGACTATCTGGAGTACCTGAACCGCTTCTTTGACGGTGACTGGCTGCAAACGCTGGCCGCCTACAATGCCGGTGAAGGTCGGGTGCGCAACGCCATCCAGCGCAATCAGCGTGCCGGCAAACCGACTGACTACTGGTCGCTCGATCTGCCCCGCGAAACCCGGATGTATGTGCCCAAGATCCTCGCCATGGCTGACATGATCAGCAATGCGGACAAGTACAATATCCAGTTGCCGGTGCTCGCCAACGAGCCGAAGCTGCGAGTGGTGGAGACCGGCAGCCAGATCGATCTGAATGTGGCCGCCCAACTGGCCGGTCTGCGCACCTCGCAGCTCAAGGAGGTCAATCCGGCCCTGAGCCGTGGCGTGATGTCGCCCCGTGGCCCTTACCGCCTGCTGGTACCGGTAGAATATGCCGATACCCTGGAGCTGGCACTGACCGATCTGCCCAAGCGCGAACGTATTCGTACCCGCTCCTATCAGGTCACCAGTGGCGATACCCTGTCGCGCATCGCCCAGAATCACGGCGTCAGCGTGAGCGAGCTGAAGCTGGCCAACAATCTGCGCAGCAACAGCCTGCGTCGCGGTCAGCAGCTGGTGATCCCGACCCATGGTCAGGTCAGCAGCAAGGCAAGTACCGCCAGCAAGCCGCAGCAGCTGGCCAGCCGTGGCAGCCAGAAGGCCAAGGTCAGTTACAAGGTGCGCTCGGGTGACAACCTGTGGAGCATCAGCCAGGCACACGGCGTCTCCCACGAAGAGCTCGCCAAGTGGAATGGTCTGAATGCCAAGTCGGCGCTCAAACCAGGCATGAAGCTGGTGGTCTATCCCAAGCAAGGGAAGAAGAGCGACAAATCGATGGTGTATCAGGTTCGCCGTGGCGACTCCATCTCCTCCATCGCAGCTCGCTTCCAGGTGGCCATCAACGATGTGATGCGCTGGAACCAGCTGGATAAAGGGGATTACCTCAAGCCCGGTCAGGAGCTGACCCTGTTTGTGAAGAACAACAGCTAAGCCTCACCGCTTGAACCCGATAAAAAACGGGGCCAGTCATCTGACTGGCCCCGTTTTTTATTACTGCGGCTAACCGCTGCTGTGTCTGAGCCACCGACTAAAACAATGGCTTGGCGCCGCCTGCGGATGCATCACCGCTCTGCAGGCAAAACTATCACCGCTATTCCCAGAGCCTTGTCGGCACCACCATCAGCACGGTGCGCTGGCCAATCGCCACGTTGGCATTGGGGAAGACCACCGCCTCACGCGGCTTCTCGACCGTGTAGCGCAGCTCGCCATCCTCGGCCAACACGAACCCTTGCGGGAATTCGGTGAAGTTGTCCACATCGCTGGCAAACAGGAAGCGAAACTGCTCCGATTTTTTGGTGATCGCCCGATCGATGGCAAACAGGGTGAAATCATCCGCCCGCCACGGCTCCAGCGCCACCTCATCCTGAGTGACCAGCTCCTGCAGTGCCTGCCGGGTCTCGATAAAGCGGGTCATGTCGTTCTCGCCAAATGGCCGTACCTTGCCCAGCTCCACCGTGAAGGCGTGGGCCCCATGCTGGCGGGAGCTGTAGTAGCTGAAGGTGGTGGTCGGGCTGGCGGAGAGCAGAATGGTGCGCACCCCGCAGGCGCCGAGGAACTGCACCTGCTCGCGGCAGTGGGGCCGCTCGTGGGGGAAGGGGTAGACGGCAAACTTCTCGTGGCGCGAGCCGCGAATGGCGGTGTGCAGGTCGTAGTGGTAGCGGGGACGAGCCGGATCGGCAAAGAAGCGGCTCACATACTGCTCGAGGCGCATGGCGCGGATCCGCTCCCGATTGCACAGCCCCTCCCCCTTGCTGTGGGCACCGGAGAAGAGCCGGTTCATGTTCTCCTCCACCTCCCGCAGCCCCAGATTCATCGCCGCCGGATTGCCAAACAGGAACAGCACCCGATGGCGGGCACTCAGCTCGCCAGCGAGCAGACGGCTCAGCAGCTGGTTGCAGATCTCGATGGGTGCGGTCTCGTTGCCATGAATGCCGCAGGAGAGGACGATATCCTTGCGCCCTCCGAGCTGGCCGCCCGCGCCACTGGCAGGCTCCAGACAGAGCACGCCCGTATCCCAGACGCTGACCCGCGCACCATCGGGCAGGGCAAATTCAAAGGGCTCAAGCTGCCATTCATGGCTGCGGGTCAGGGCCAAAAAATCGTGCTGGGGAATCATCCGTCTCACCCTCTTGCTCTGGAACACTATGGCCGGATTATACGCAAGGCATCGCGGCTTAAAATCGTTTTTTAAACAAATTCAAACATTAACAACACAATTGTGATAACAATCGAGCGACGACAGCGAGGCGCTATAGCAATGTGAAATAAAGAGAAGAGGAAAGAGGATCAACGCACAACAGGGGGAAAACGGGGGAGATAAAACAGACTATTACCCGCCTGATGGCCGGGCGCCACAGGGGCAGAACAGCAAACGACTCAGCAGAAAAACAAGGCATCCATGCCCGGCAGATCAACCACGCCAGAACGGCTTGGTGGTCTCTTGATAACGGTCAGCTTCGTTCAGGCCGATGTCTTTGAGCAGGTACTCGGGCAGCTCGGAGAGCTGGCGACGGCTGCGGCTGCGTTCCAGCCAGGTCAGAACGGTCATTTTAACGCGAGCAACCAGATTCAATTGGCTGGAATGCTGGTAACCGGCTTCGGTATAAGTCATGTTGGCCATGATGTGGCTCCTCGGAATATGTGTTTACGCACTGGGCTTTATTTGATGCGCAAAGCTTAGTCAGGGAGCAGGGCCGACTCAATTGACGAATTTTGATACGTTACATTAGGAAAACTAATAGTAAAAAACTGACTGATACAATTTTAATACTTTGATTTATAAAGAATAATTAAATCACCGTTCGACCATCCACTGCCCGCAGCATATTGTGCTGCATGGCACCATCTTACATATGCAATTTACCGCATTGCCTATGCACTCGCCAATGGACGCGCCATGGCTGGCAACCCCGTCATTACATTCGATTGTTAATTCAATGATCTCTTGGTGATCTGCAATTAACACCATGAAACATAAAATAAACTTACGTTTCTTCCCGCGCAGCTCCCTCAATGACGACCCATAAACGCGCCCCTTGGCGCGCAACCGGCATACTGGTATGGTTATTTATACAGTAGTTTACTCCCCTGCCCTGACGCCATAGCTTATGCCGTCAACGGCGGATGAAACCACAGGATCATCGATGGATACCTTTACCCCGACCGCCGCCCTGCGTCAACAGATGGCCGCCATTGAAGCCTCTCTCAACCAGCTGGCCGATCTGCTTGGCCAGCTCGAGCTGCAGGAGGCCCATGTCTATCCCCTCCCCCCGGTGCCACAGGGGGAAGAACACGACCCGATCGAGCAAATTGAGGTGGGCTATCTCAACGGTGAAGCCGCGCTGGCGGCCACCCTCGCCGCCTATCGGGACCACAGCGCCCGCCCCGGCTGCTCCACCAAGGCGACTCACCGGCTGCCGGGCTGGTTGCGCTTTCCTGCCGCCGCAGCCCCCTTGCTGCAACCGCTGATCGACCAAATCAACCAGCACAAGCTCGATTTCAAGGCACTGGTGCAGCAGGCGGGCGGGCGGGACGAGAAGTTCGAGCTGGTACATACCGCCCTGCCCGGGGTGATCACCTTGCAGGTCTACCGCAAACTGACCCTGTTGGCGGGGGAGCTGCAATCCCTCGGCTTTACCTGGGCCGACAAGCAGACCATCAATCGCCTCAGTCGCGAGCAGGTGCTGGAGATGCTGGAGCGCAGCCGCCGCTACATACCGGCCCTCTCCAACAACGAGGAGTGGAGCAAGATGGTGGATCAGGAGGTGTACGACATTCGCCGTCTGCCCGCCGATGCCGAGCTGCGGATCCGCCGCCCGGTCAAGACCCACCCGATGATCAACCTGCTCTGGCTGGAGCGCACCCCGCGCAAGCAGCAGATCAAGGCGAGCCTGCCGCTCTTGCTCTGCTCCGATACCCCGCCTGCGGTCACTCATCTGGGCAACTATCCCCCCAAGAGCCGACAGGCGCGGCGGGATCGCAAGATTGGCGGCGAGCCCATCATCGAGCGGCTGCACCTCTATCTCTATCAGGGGTGACTGGATCAGGGATAGCTGGTTCAGGGATAACCGGGCCGCCTTGCCGCGATAAACGAAGTATCCCGCATCAGCACCCCAAATAAGAAAGGGGAGAACATCTCTGGATGTTCTCCCCTTTTCTGTATCGATAGACGGTATGTAAGGCGGCGTCGCCAATCAGCCCATCAGCAGGGCCCGCAGGCTCTCCACATCCAGCCCGCGCACCTCGGACTGGCCGCTCAGCAGGCCATCGGCCAGCGCCCGCTTCTCGTCGTGCAGAGCGACGATCTTCTCCTCCACCGTCTGCTCGCACACCAGCCGGTACACGGTCACCGGCTGGGTCTGGCCCATCCGGTGGGCCCGATCGCTCGCCTGATCTTCCACCGCCGGGTTCCACCAGGGATCGAGGTGCAGCACGGTATCGGCCTGGGTCAGGTTGAGGCCGGTGCCCCCCGCCTTGAGGCTGATGAGGAACAGCGGCACCGCTTCATGACGAAACCGCAGGATGGAGTCCTGACGGGACTTGGCGGAGCAGCCGCCATCCAGATAGCAGTAATCCCAGGATTTCTGCTCGATGCGGGCACGCAGCAGGCTCAGCAGATCGACGAACTGGCTGAACACCAGCACCCGATGACCGCCGTCGATCGCCTCTTCCAGCAGGGCCATCGCCTCGTCCAGCTTGCTGCTGGTCTGCGACCACTCGGGCATCACCAGCTCCGGCGAGCAGCAGAGACGGCGCAGCCGGGTCAGGCCACTCAGCACATGCATCAGGGCGCGGCCATCGGCGCTTTGCACCTGCTGCACCACTTCACGCCGGGTCGCCTCGTAGAGCTGGCGCTCTTCGGGGGAGAGGCTGATGTGGTGGATGATCTCGGTCTTGTCCGGCAGCTCGGTCAGCACCTGCTGCTTGAGACGGCGCAGGATGAAGGGGCTGATCACCGCCCGCAGCAGCGCCATGTGCTGGGGATCCTTGACCGCCTTGCCAAAGCGACGCTTGAACTCGCCAAGGCTGCCGAGCAGCCCCGGGTTGATAAAGGTAAACAGGCTCCACAGCTCCCCCAGATGGTTCTCGATGGGGGTGCCGGAGAGGGCGAGGCGAAAATCGCCGTCGAGCTGGAACAGCAGCTTGGCGCGCTGGGTGCCGGCGTTTTTGATCTGCTGCGCCTCATCGAGCACCATGCTGGACCAGCGGCGGGACTTGAGCGCCTCCGCCAGGCTGCCGAGCATGCCGTAGTTGATGAGGATCACCTGACCGGCCTTGGCCTCGCGAATGATCCCCTCCCGCTCGGCCGGGTTCTCGAACACCACCACATCCAGCTCGGGGGCGAAACGGGCCACCTCCTCCTGCCAGTTGGTGACCACTGACTTGGGCACCACCACCAGCGCAGGGCCAAGGTGCTGGCGCATCCGCAGCACGATAAGCGCCTGCAGCGTCTTGCCCAGACCCATGTCATCGGCCAGACAGGCACCAAAACCGTGATGGGCCAGGGTCGCCATCCAGCGCACCCCCTCTTTCTGATAGTCCCGCAGGGAGGTAAGCAGCTCGTCCGGGCACTCGACCTCCTGCTGCCACTCCTGCTGCAGGGATTGCCACGCCGCATCCCCTTCGGTGGTAATGACCGAGAGCAGACGAGTGAGCGGATAGGCCAGCTTGTTGTTGATGCGCTGCTCTTCATCGAGCATGGCCCCCAGCATGGTGAGCCGCTCCACCAGCTTGTCGCTCAGCATCAGGCTGGTCTTCTCGTCGAGCTGAACGGTGCGCTGCCCCGGGGTCATCTGGCGCAGAATAAGGCGCAGGTCGAGGATCTGGTGCTCATCGAGGGCCAGTGCCCCTTCGACCTGGAACCAGTCCTGCCGCCGCTCGATGCGCAGGCTCAGAGCCGCTTCATCAAGGCTCTTGAGGCGAGCGCTGTCCTGATGCCAGTGAATGACCACACCGGCATCCACCAGCTCGGGCAGGGCATTGACCAGCGCCAGCGCCTGTTCCCCCTGCAGCAGCCACTCGCTGCCGGGCAGGCCGATGGGCAATTGATTGCGCAGTAGCTGGGCCTGCCCCTTCTCGGCCGCGAGATCCCGCTGCCAGTAGTGGTACGCCTTGATCCCCTGCCGCACGATCGCCTCCCCCTTGCCAAGGGGCTGGGGCGGCAGATCCTCAAAGCGGGTCACCAGCTTGACCGACAGCTGACCATCCTGCCAATCCAGTTGCACCGAAGGAATGCCCGGCCAGGGAGCCAGTTCGGCGTTGCCGCTAAGCCCCGCAACCTGACTGTGCCAGGGCAGCTCGGGAATGGCGTCCAGGGTGCGTTGCAGCTCGGCCAGCCCCTCGGCGGGCAGCAGCGGGATGGATTCGAGCGCTGGCAAGCGGTCGAGCAGCGGCTGCGGGGTGAGGATCAGCTGCCACAGATCCTGCGCCAGCGGCATGATATGGGCCCCGCGGGCGGCCGCATCGGGGCAGAGCTGCGCGCTCATCCCCTGCTCGGTGGCCACCACCTGCAGCAGGGGGGCGCTGATGGCCAGTTGCAGCTTTTGCCCCTTGGCGTTGAACAAGCGGGGGTGATCGGCCAGCGGCGCCCAGACATCCCGCGGCAGTCGTCCCATCACCCGTGGCAGGGTGCGAACCAGTGCCCAGTCGTGCTCATCGAGCATGGCGGCATACTGGGTAGAGAGCAGGGCCGGATCGACCCGGCGACCGGCGGTCCACTCCCCCTTGGTGCTCAGCTTCTGGATCTTGCACTCCAGCTCGGGGCCCTCGGCATGGAGCAGCCACACCAACCGCTCCTGCGGCTTGCGCACGCCACTGGAGCGTCCCAGCCCCTGCAACCAGTTGAGCCAGCTGGCAGAGGCCGCGGTTTTATCCTCGTCCCCGTCATCATCCTGCTCGTCACTGCCCTCTTGCGCACTCTCCTCACTGCCGCGCAGTTGGCACAGGGGCGCCCCTTTGGCCGCCTCGCCCAACAAGATGCGCAGCAGATCCTGACAAAACGCCATCAGGCGATGATGGGGCTCGGCATCGAGCAGATGGGAGAGATCCCACTTGTGCAACATGGCCACCTGCGGGCTCTGGGCACCGTGACGGGCCAGCGCGCAGAGATCGAGCCAGAGATAGCCCCAGTGGAGCTCCTCCACCGGCAGTTGCAGGGTATCGAACAGGCCGACCGCCTGACCGTGGCGATCGCCCGCCCACTGGCTGAGCAGGTCGGCAAGCAGGGGGAACTGGCCAGTCAGGCTGCGCTGCCACTTCTTGCGCTGTTCGCTGGCAATGACGGGATCGGCCTGCTGCAACCAGCCAAGCCAGAGCAGGGCGCTGAATGAACGGGGCCACTGGCCCGCCTCACCCTCATCGGTTGCCTGCCACTGGCCCAGCGCGGTGAGCAGTCGCTCGCCAAGCGGGCCGCTCTGGCTCTGCTGGGCCAGCGCCTGCAGGGCTGGCCAGCCGGGGGCGGCATCCTTGTCCTCGCCGGTTGGCGATGTGCTCTCGCCATCCCCGCAGAGCCAGCGCCACTCCGCCTCGAACGCTTTGGCCCGGGCCTGCACCTCGGGGGCGCAGCGCACCAGCGCATTGGCCAGCGGCCAGCGCTCTTCATAGGGGGCATCGAGCAAGAGTTGCAGCGAGAAGTGCTCCAGCAACATTTGCTGCCAGGCGGGGCTGGAGCCCGCCAGCAACTGGTGAGCGTCCGGGGTATCGAGCAGGGTCAGCAGATCGCTGGCCGAGAAATAGGTGGGGATCTCCCCCGCCTTGCCGCGGCAGAGCTCGCGCACCACCGCATGGGTGAGATCCTGCCCGGTCAATGAGGGCACCCGGCTCCAGTCCGGCGCCGGGCAGAGACCGGCACGCACCCCCAGGATCAGCGCCAGCGTCCCCTCGGCGGTCAGGCTCCACTGCTGCTCCCCGCGCAATCTGACCAGCCCCGCATCCTGCAGTCGGGTCAGTTTATCGATCAGGGCATGGCCTATCGCCAGTTGTTCTTGCAGCAAACGGGTACTGGCAACGCGCTGCAATTGCAGGGTGGCGAGCAGGGCATAACTATCCGAAGAGAGGGTGGACGCAGACATCAAGACTCACGGGCAAGTGCAAAAGCGGAATTTTAACGGTAAAGCGCCAGCGGCTCGACCCTTTACCGTGAAATAACTCAAAAAAAAACGGCCATCCATGATGACCGTCGAAAGTAACGAAGGAAATAGCCGGATCATCCGGTTACCTCCCACAGCGGGAAAATCGGGAGCGCTAGCCCCTAATTCGTGGAGCCAATGCTAGAGGTTGGCGCCCGAAAAAGCTTTGAAGCGGATCACAGTTGAAAAGGATTTCTGAAAACGGTTTCAATTTTTAGCGGCAAAAAACCATGATTTCGCGCCAAATGAGCCATGTCCCAACCCCTCCTGCTCACCCGGCACAAGCGGTGAAAACACTTATGGCAGTCGCTTGTCGAACGCCCCTGTGCGGGCAGCTGTCAGCTGTATAGCTTCATTAGAACCTGCCCCCCTAGGCTAGATTTCAGGGCCACCGGACATGGCCGAGATGGGCCAGGAGAGCACGAATCGGCTCCCTCCCCGCCCGGTAGCTTGGCACACCGCGCTGCCGCCGTGGGCCTCGGCAATCGCCTTGACCACGGCGAGTCCAAGTCCGCTACCGCCGCTCTTGCGCGAGCGTGACGGATCTCCGCGACGAAACGCATCGAAGATACAGGCGGCGACCTCCTCGCTGATGCCAGGCCCCTCATCTTCCACACTCAGGACGCACACACTCTCCGAGCGATACAGCCGCACGGTCAGCAGGCCCGGCAGCGCGTGCTTCTGGGCATTTTCCAACAGCGCCATCAGGGCCTGACGGATGCGAAACAGATCGCAGCAGACATGAAGTTCGCTATCGAGCTCCCGCTGCAACACAAATCCGCTCGCCGCCAGAGGGCTGGCAAACGCCTCAAGCACCACGGCAAGCTCGTCGGCCAGCCTGACCTCGGTCCGCTGCAACTCCAGATGGCCGCTGTCGTTGAGGCTCAATACCCGCAAATCCTCGATCAGGTGATTGAGCCCCTCCACCTGACGCAGCAACCCCTCGAAGAGTTCGCTGCTGGGAGGAAATACCCCTTCGGCCAGCCCCTGCAAGCGGCCGCGCAAAATGGTCACCGGAGTGCGCAACTCGTGGGCGATGGCGGCATTCCAGAACTCCCGCTCGCGGGTCATGCTCTGCAGCCGCTCGGCCATGGCGTTGAAGTCGCGCACCAGTTGCGCCGTCTCCCCGATCGCCTGCTCATCCTCCGGCACGCGGGCATCGAGTTTGCCCTCGGCCACCTCGCGCAGGCTGGTTGCCACCGAGTTGAGGGGAGTCAGGATGCGGCGAGAGAGGCGAACCGCCACGTACAGCGCCATCCCCAATGCAATGAGAATGGTGGAGCCGATCCATAACATCTCGACTCTGGAGGGCACCCAGGTCTCGGAGATGCTGCCCGGCACAAACGCCACGGCGATGCCATAAAACACATAGGTGCCGATCACCGCGAGGGAGATGATGCCAAGCGTCATCAAGCCCAGAGAGCGGATGATCTGCCTGCGAAGGCCGGGCGCCGATTTCATGCATCGCCCCCGAAGCGATAGCCAACGCCCCAGACACTGGCGGGGACCCCCTGAATGCCGTGTGTCTCCAGTTTTTTGCGCAACTTGCTGATGTGGCTATCCACCGTACGCTCCTGGGTATCCCCCTCCGGCAAGCAGTGAGTCAGCAGTTCGGCGCGACTGAACACCCGTTTCGGCGCCCGCATCAAAGAGGCGAGCAACTTGAACTCGGTCAGGGTCAGCTCCAGCACCTGCTGTTGGTCATCGCGGAAAATGCTGGCCTCGTGGCTCTCCAGATCGATCTGAAACTGGCCGACCCGCAACACGTTCGCCGTGGCAGGCTTTACGGCCCGGGTGCGCCTGAGCACGGCCTGCACTCGCGCCACCACTTCGGCCGGATTGAAGGGTTTGACCACATAGTCATCCGCCCCCATGCGCAGCCCCATCAGCTTGTCGAGATCCTGATCGAGGGCGGTCAACATGATCACCGGCGTGTCGCCACGCGCCCGGATCTCGCTGAGCACCTGCCAGCCATCCAGTTGCGGCATCTGCACATCCAGCAGCAGGAGATCGGGTTTGAATGCCTGATGCATGGCCAGCGCTTCACGGCCATCGGCGGCGTGCAGGGAGCGCAAGCCATGACGTTGCAGGTAAGCGGCGAGGATGTCGGCGATCTCGGCTTCATCCTCTGCAATCAGTACCAGTGACTGGCCCGCCGGGCTGGCGGAAGCATTGAGATGGGACATAGTCGGACTCGAAAAAAGGTGGCGTTGAACTTTATCATCGCCTCCATGGATTCTCCACAAAGCCTCGAATCATTCGCAATAGCCCCTCGCCATAATGGCCGCTCGATGCACTCTCCGGTCACATCACACCGGAGAGACGGTTTAACGAGGTGAGTGGATGATGTTTGTCAAACAGCGGTATGCGGGCGCCCTGCTCGCCGTCATTGCCGTATTCGGGTTGGCAGGTTGCGATGGGGCCACGCAAGCGCAAGATGCGCCGGCCCTTCCTCAGGTGTCGGTGCTGACATTGACTGGTCGGGAGCTGGTCATCAGCGAGGATCTGCCCGCCCGGGTGGCGGCACTGCGCAGCGCCGACATTCGCGCCCAGATCAGCGGCATCGTGCAGCGCCGCCTGTTCGAGCAGGGCGCCGAGATCAGCGCAGGCACAGTGCTGTTCCAGATAAACCCGGCCCCCTTCAAGGCCGATGTCGACAGCGCCGCCGCCGCATTGCAACGGGCCGAGGCGGTGCTGGCTCGAGCCCGCATCCAGATTGACCGCCTGAAGCCGCTGCTGCGCACCGACGCCATCAGCCGCCAGACCTATGACGATGCGATCTCCCAGCGGGATCAGGCGGCCGCCGATGTAGCCCAGGCCAGGGCGACTCTGGCCCGGCACCAACTGAACCTGCAATTTGCCAGCGTGGAGGCCCCCATCGCCGGACGTATCGATCAGGCGCTGGTGAGTGAAGGGGCTCTGGTGTCCCCCACCGATACCACTCCCATGGCCCGGATCCAGCAGATTGATCAGGTCTACGTCGATGTGCGTCAACCGGCCTCGGTGCTGGAATCCCTGCGCCAGCAGGCTGGCTCAACGGCACCGGAACTGGCGGTGGAGATCCTCGGTAGCAATGGCAAGCCGCTCGGCATGCAGGGGCGCAT
>OEQO01000079.1_pt1 | contig 23783 bp, 21 predicted proteins | sample 1539751 | NCBI WGS metagenome assembly OEQO01 (sample SAMEA3891237, study PRJEB23780) | metagenome | biome: terrestrial biome; feature: animal house; material: water of meat washing | place: Italy | collected 2015-05-12 | reverse complement strand
TGTTGCTCGCTTTGCCGTGGGCCAGCAGCTGCTCGCGGATGGTGGCGCAGGATGAGAGCCCCATGTAGAACACCAGCGTCTGCTTGTCCTTGGCCAGCAGCGGCCAGTCGAGATCCCGGGCGCCCCCCTTGCCGTGGGCGGTGACGAAGCGCACGCTCTGGGCGTGGTCGCGATGGGTCAGCGGAATGCCGGCGTAGGCGGCGCAGCCGCTGGCCGCGGTGATCCCCGGCACCACCTGAAAGCCGATGCCGCTGCCGACCAGCGTCTCCAGCTCCTCGCCGCCACGGCCGAAGATGAATGGGTCGCCCCCCTTCAGCCGCACCACCCGCTGACCCTTCTTCGCCTCCTCCAGCAACAGCTGGTTGATCCCCTCCTGCGGCACGCAGTGGTTGCCCGCCTGCTTGCCGACGAAGATGCGCTTGGCATCCCGGCGCACCAGCGCCATCACCTCGTCGGAGACCAGCCGGTCATAGACCACCACGTCGGCCTGCTGCATCTGGCGCAGGGCGTGCAGGGTGAGCAGACCCGGATCGCCGGGGCCGGCTCCCACCAGCACCACTTCGCCAGCGGTGTGGCTCTCATCGGCAAACAGGTTGTCGGCCAGCTGGTGGGCAGAGGCGCTATCGCCCCGCGCCAGCGCCTGACCGAGTCGGTCCGCCCCGAGCAGCCGCTCCCAGAAGCGGCGCCGCTCGCCCATGCTGGCGAAGCGGGCCTTGACCCGATCCCGCAGGCTGCCGGCGAAGGTCGCCACGGCCCCCAGATGTTGCGGCAGCAGGGCTTCCAGTTTTTCCCGCAGCAGCCGGGCCAGCACCGGCGCCTTGCCGCCGGAGGAGATGGCCACCATCAGCGGCGAGCGGTCGATGATCGACGGCATGATGAAGCTGGAGCGTTTCGGGTCATCCACCACGTTGGCAAAGATCCGCGCCTGATTGGCGCTCTGGTAAACCAGCGCATTCACCTCGCGCCGATCGGTGGCGGCCACCACCAGCCACTTGCCCGCCAGTTGTTCCGGCACAAATTCACCGGCCAGCCACTCGATGCTGCCGTTGGCAGCCAGTTCCGCCAGCTCGGGGTCGAGCTCGGGCGCCACGACGGTGAGGCGGGCACCGGCATCCAGCAGCAGGCGCGCCTTGCGCTCCGCTACCTCGCCGCCGCCGACCAGCAGCACGGGTTTGTTGTCGAGTCGGCAAAAGATGGGCAAGTAGTCCATGGGGCCTCCGGATCAGGCGGTTCGGGTCTGGTTGGCGGTGCTGGTGGTTTCGCTCACCGCGACCGGGCGCTCAGCCTTGGGGGTGGCATACCAGTAGCCGAGGCCCATAAAGAGGACGCCGGAGACGGTGTTGCCCAGGGTCACCCACAGCAGGTTGTGGCCGATGCCGCCCAGGGTGTAGGCATCGGAGTGGGCGCCAAACCAGGAGAGGGCGAACAGGGTCATGTTGGCGATGGAGTGCTCGTAGCCGGAGGCGATAAAGGCCAGCAGGCACCACCAGATGGCGATGAAGCGGGCGGCCCCTTCGGTGCGCAGCGCCATCCAGATGGCGAGGCAGACCAGCCAGTTGCAGAGGATCCCCTTCATAAACAGGGTCAGCGCCGGTGCCTGGGTCTTGGCCAGCGCCACCTTGTGGGCCAGGCTGCCCGCGTCCGGCAGCAGGCTGCCGCCGTAGGAGTAGATGAGCGCCACCACGATGGAGCCAATCAGGTTGCCGGCCCAGGTCTGCGGCAGGATGCGCAGCAGGTCGGCCATGGTGATCTTGCCCGTCTTCACCCCGAAGGTGAGGAACATGGTGTGGCCGGTAAACAGCTCGGAGCCGGCGATGATGACGAGCGTCAGGGCGATGCCGAAGGTGGCCCCCATCACCAGCGGCCGGATGGCGGGATCCACCAGATTGCCGAGGGTGAAGATGAGGATGATGCCGAGGCCCACATAGGCCCCCGCCATGGCGGAGCTGAGCCAGAAGCCGAGCTTGTCGCTGCGCTCGAAGCGGTTGATGCGGGCCGCGTTGGCGGCGCACTTGTTGATGGTTTCCGTGTACATCTTGTGAGTCCTTGAAAGGGCTGCCCTCAGGCAGCCCGAAAGAGAGTGAATTTGGCTTTAGACGGCGACCCAGACCTGCTGGTCGCGCACTTCAACGGGGTAGCCTTGAACCGACATGGCGGGGTTGTCGAAACAGTGGCCATCGCTCAGACGAAAGCGCTGCTTCTTGAGCGGGCTGGCGACCCAGAGCTCGCCGTCGTGTTCGCAGATCAGGCCCCGCGACAGCACGTTGGCGGCGAAGAAGGGATCCCGGTTGTCGATGGCGAACACCTCGGCCGCCGCGCTCGGGCGGAACAGGGCGATCTGACGACCCTCGATCAGAGCGCAGACACCGGTTCCCGGCAGGATGTCGTTGAGTTGGCAGGCTAATTTCATCATTTGGTTTCCACCTCGATCTGGTAGACGGGGATGCGCTCGGCCGGGGTCGCCGGTCGGTGCTGGTCGCGCTCGGCAACGAACTGAACGTCCGGATCGCGCTTGTCGCTGTTGATGAAGTGGCTGAAGCGCTTGAGCGCCTCCTCTTCGTTGAGGGTGCGCGACCATTCGCACTCGTAGCTGTCGATCAGGGTCTGGATATCGCGCTCCAGCGTCTCGGCCAGCCCCAGCTTGTCGTCGACGATCACCTCGCGCAGGTAGTCGACGCCCCCTTCCAGATTGCCGAGCCAGACCGAGGTGCGCTGCAGTTTGTCGGCGCTGGTGACGTAGAACATCATAAAGCGGTCGATCAGCTTGATGAGGGTCTCGCGGTCGAGGTCAGAAGCCAGCAGGTCGGCGTGGCGCGGCTTCATGCCGCCGTTGCCGCCCACATAGAGGTTCCAGCCCGCGTCGGTGGCGATGATGCCGACGTCCTTGCCCTGCGCTTCCGCACACTCGCGGGTACAGCCGGAGACGCCGAACTTCATCTTGTGCGGGGTGCGAATGCCCTTGTAGCGGTTCTCGAGGAAGACCCCGAGGCCGACGCTGTCCTGCACGCCGAAGCGGCACCAGGTGCTGCCGACGCAGGTCTTGGCCATGCGCAGCGCCTTGGCGTAGGCCTGACCGGTCTCGAAGCCCGCCGTCAGCAGCTTGCGCCAGATGGCGGGCAGGTCATCCTTCTGGGCCCCGAACAGACCGATGCGCTGGGCGCCGGTGATCTTGGTGTAGAGCTTGTAGTCGCGGGCCACTTCGGCCACCGCCAGCAGCCCTTCCGGGGTCACTTCGCCACCGGCCATGCGCGGGATGACGGAGTAGCTGCCGTCCTTCTGCATGTTGCCGAGGAAGATGTCGTTGGTGTCCTGCAGCGGGATGTTGCGCGGGCTCAGCACATGCTCGTTCCAGCAGGAGGCGAGGATGGAGCCGACGGTCGGTTTGCACACCTCGCAGCCATAGCCCTGACCGTGTTTGGCCAGCAGCTCGTCGAAGCTCTTGATCCCCTCCACCTTGACCAGATGGAACAGCTCCTGACGGGAGTGGGGGAAGTGGGCGCAGAGGTGGTTGTTGACCTCGATGCCCTGCTTCACCAGCTCGGCGTTGAGCACCTGACTGATGAGCGGCACGCAGCCGCCGCAGCCGGTACCGGCCTTGGTGTGCTGCTTGATGGCGGCCAGGGTGGTGTGACCCTCGGCCACCGCCTGGGCGATGTCGCCCTTGGAGACGTCGAAGCAGGAGCAGATCTGGGCGCTCTCCGGCAGGGCATCCACCCCCAGCGTCGGCTTGGCACCGGCGTAGGCGGGCAGGATCAGGGTGTCCGGGTGGCTCGGCAGCGGCAGGGCGTTGAGCATCATCTGCAGCAGGTTGCCGTAATCTTCCACGTCACCCACCAGCACGGCGCCGAGCAATCGGCTGTTGTCTTCGCTCACCACGATCTTCTTGTAGACGCCGGCCTGATCGTCCTGAAACACATAGCTGTGGCTGCCCGGGGTGCGGCCGTGGGCATCGCCGATGGAGCCGACGGAGACGCCGAGCAGCTTGAGCTTGGCGCTCATGTCCGCCCCCTCGAAGCGGCTGTCGCCGCCGAGCAGATGGTCGACGGTGATCTGGGCCATCTTGTAGCCCGGCGCCACCAGCCCGAAGAAGCGGCCCTGCCAGGCGGCGCACTCGCCGATGGCGTAGATGTCGGGGTCGGAGGTGAGGCAGTGATCGTCGATGACGATGCCGCCGCGCTCGGCGATGGCGAGATCACCGTAACGGCCCAGGGTATCTTGCGGGCGAATGCCGGTGGAGAAGACCACCACGTCCACTTCCAGCTGGCTGCCGTCGGCGAAGGCGAGGCGGTGTTTCGCCTGCTCGCCGCCATGCATCAGGATCTCGCTGGTGCTCTTGCTGGTGTGTACCTGCACGCCCATGGATTCAATCTTGCGGCGCAGCAGCTGGCCGCCCTGACCGTCGAGCTGCTCGGCCATCAGCACAGGGGCAAACTCCACCACGTGGGTCTCGAGACCCAGCGCCTTGAGGGCGCCGGCGGCTTCGAGGCCAAGCAGACCGCCCCCGATCACCACCCCGCTCTTGCCGCTCTTGGCGGCGCTGCGGATGGCTTTCAGATCCTCGATGGTGCGATAGACGAAGCACTCGTGGTGCTGGCTGCCCGCAATGGAGGGCACCCAGGGGTAGGAGCCGGTGGCCAGCACCAGCTTGTCGTACCCGACCACAGTGCCCTTGTTGGAGTGCACTTCGCGGTTGGCCCTGTCGATTTTTTTCACCGCTTCGCCGAGCAGCAGGCGGATGCCGTGCTTGTCGTAGAAACCGGGTTTGACGAGGGAGAGATCTTCGCTGGTGTGATGGGAGAAGTAGGAGGAGAGATGGACGCGATCGTAGGCGGGACGGGGTTCTGCACCGAAGACGGTGATCTCGTAGCGGCCCGGGTCGGCCCGCTCGATCAGCTCTTCGATGAAGCGGTGCCCCACCATGCCGTTGCCCACAACGACCAGTCTGACTTTGCTCATGATTGCCTCTAGTTTGGAGTAATAAAACATCATTCTGGGGCTAGGCTACCCAGTCAGTCGGGGCGGGCAATTGATGCAAATCAAGTGTCTATTTATATATCTCGTCAGGGGTAATTCGATAAAATTCAAAGATATACAAAAATAGGTATACCAGTTGATGATTTCTGCGCTGGCTTGGAGTGAGGGATGGTGGAGAGCAAGAGCGCTTTAGCAAAAGCCGGGGAGTGAAAACTTCTGGCGGAAAAAGCCGATCTCGCACTGGGCGAGACCGGCATCAGCCGAGCAAGGCTCCGGGTCAGGCGATATGGCGGCGGAACATGGCGAGCGCCAGCGACAGGGTGACCCCGGCGATGGCGAGCAGCGGCCAGAGCAGGGGCCAGGCGGCCGACCAGTCGAACCCCTTGAGGAAGACCCCCTTGAGCAGCACGATGAAGTGGGTGAGGGGGTCGATGGCCGCCAGCCACTGGAACACCTGCGGCATGTTCTCCACCGGCGAGATGTAGCCCGAGAGGATCACCGCCGGGACGGTGAAGGAGAAGACCCCGAGAAAGGCCTGCTGCTGGGTCGAGCAGAACGACGAGATGAAGAGCCCGATCCCGGCCAGCGCCAGCCCGTAGCAGACCATGCCCGCCATCAGCAGGCTGAGGCTGCCGGCAAAGGGGAGGTGAAAGACAAAACGGGCGGCCAGCGCGACTATGCACCCTTGCCCCACCGCCACCATGATGCCGGGCACCGCCTTGCCCGCCATGATCCAGCCTGCGGTGAGGGGGGAGACCAGCAGCTGATCGAAGGTGCCCTCTTCCCGCTCCCGCGCGACCGAGAGGGCGGTGACAATCAGGCAGCCGGTGGTGGTGATGATGGCCACCAGCGCCGGCAGGATATGCCAGTGGAACTCGACGTTGGGGTTGTAGAGGTTGCGTACCGCCAGCTCGGGTTGCCCCTTGCCCTCACTTTGCCAGCGGGCGATCACCTGACTGATGTAGCCCGCCGCCACCTGACCACCGTTGGAGCGGCGGCCATCGATAATCAGCTGCACCTTGGCCGGTTCGCCGCGCGCCAGCCGACGCGAGAAATCCCCCGGAATAATCAGCCCGAGCAGTGCCTGCTGCCCGGTGATGGCCTCGGTCATGCCCGCCTCGCCTTGCACCGGGATGATGGTGGTGAAGGCGGGCATATGGGTGAGGCGCTCCAGCAGCTCGCGGCTCTGGGCGCCGCCATCCTGGTTGTAGATGGCCAGCGTGTTGCCGGTCACCTCCAGAGTGGCGGCGAACGGGAAGAGGGCGGTCTGCAGCAGCACCGGCATGATGAGCAGAAAGCGCCCCTGGGTATTGCCCATCAGGGCCTGCAGCTCTTTTCGGATCAGCCACCAGAGTCGGATCAGCATGGGTTACTCCAGAGTGCGCCGCGTCTTGCGGGCGGTCAGGGCCAGCCAGAAACCCGCCAGCAGCAGCAGACAGAAACCGTTGACCAGCAGGATCGAGAAGACGCTGCCCGCCTGATAGAGGGTCTGCAGGGAGCTCGCGAAGTAGCGGGCCGGAATGAGGTGGGTGATGGCCCGCAGCAGCGGCGGCATGCTGGCGATCTCGAACACGAAGCCCGACAGCATCACCGCGGGCAGAAACGCGGCGATCAGCGCAGCCTGCGCGGCGTTGAACTGGCTGCGCATCACGGTGGAGAGGAACAGCCCGAGTCCGAGGGCGCTGCCGAGAAAGACGCTGGTGACCAGAAAGAGCAGCAGCAGGGAGCCGCGCCACGGCACGCCCATCACCGCCACCGAGAAGAGCAGGCAGAGCAGCATGGCGATGATGCCAAGGCCATAGTAGGGCAGCAGCTTGGAGAGCAGCAGCTCCCCCTTGGTGACCGGGGTGGCGAGCAGCGCCTCCATGGTGCCGCGCTCCCACTCCCGCGCCACCACCAGCGAGGTGAGCAGGGCGCCTATGATGGTCATCACCACCGCAATGGAGCCCGGCACCAGAAAGTTGCGGCTCACCAGCGCCGGGTTGAACCAGGCGCGGCTCTCTATCGACACCGGCATGGCAACCCCCTCGCCAGCGAGCCACCCCTGCCAGATCCCCTGCACATAGTTGGTGACGAAGTTGGCGGTGTTGGGCTCGGAGCCGTCGGTCAGCAGCAGCGCCTGCGGCGTGCCATTGCCCTGACCGGCCAGCGCGCGGGAGAAGCCGTCATCGATCACCAGCAGGCCGCGGATCTCGCCACGGGCCAGACTGGCGAGCAGGGACTCCTTGCTCGGGCCGCTGTGGATCTCCAGTGCGGTAGAGCCGCGCAGGGCCTGCTCCAGCCGCACCGCCGGGGCGCCGCTGTCGGTACGCCAGATGCCGAGGCGCAGATGGTCCACATCCAGATTGATGGCGTAACCCATCACCACCAGCAGCACCACCGGCATGATGAAGGCGATGAGGATGCTGCTCGGGTCACGGACGATTTGCAGCGTCTCCTTGCGGCAGAGGGCCAGCAGTCGCCGACGGTTGATGCTCATGCGTCCTCCTCGCTGGCCCGCTCGACCAGGGTGATAAAGGCCTCTTCCATTGTTGGCAAAGAACAGGTCGGCAAGGAGCCGGTTGGCAAAGAGGTCGCCGCCTCTTTGGCGGCCAGCCCCTTGAGATCGTCCGGGGTGCCGAGCGCCAGCAGCTTGCCGCGATAGATGAGGGCGATGCGGTCGCAATACTCCGCCTCATCCATAAAGTGGGTGGTGACCAGCACGGTGACGCCGTGGTCGGCCAGCGCGTTGATGTGCGACCAGAACTCGCGCCGGGTCACCGGATCGACCCCGGAGGTGGGCTCGTCGAGAAACAGCAGCGGCGGCTCGTGCAGCAGGGCGCAGGCCAGCGATAAGCGCTGGCGCAGGCCGAGCGGCAGGGATTCCGCCTTCTGATCGAGCCAGGGGGTGAGGGCAAAAGCGGTCACCATGGCGTCGATCCGCGTCTGCTGGTGGCGGCCGAACAGGCCGTAGATACCGGCGAAGAAGGAGAGGTTCTGCGCCACGGTGAGCTGCTTGTAGAGGGAGAACTTCTGCGCCATGTAGCCGAGGCGCTGGCGCGCCGCCGAGGGGCTGTGGGCCAGATCGATGCCGGTCACCAGCGCCTGCCCCTCGCTCGGGCGCAGCAGGCCGCACTCCATCTTGAAGGTGGTGGACTTGCCCGCCCCGTTGGGGCCGAGCAGGCCGAAGATCTCGCCGCGGCGCACCGCAAAGCTGACATCATCGGTGGCGGCAAAATCGCCGAAGCGTTTGGTGAGGTGGCGCGCCTCGATCACCGCCTCGGGGGAGACCCCCTGCGGCAGTTCGGCTTCCCGCATCCCGGCCGCCAGACTCGACTCCCCGCCGGGGCCGCCGCCGAGCAGGTCGATAAAGGCATCCTCCAGCCGGGGCTGGGCCGGTTGAAAGGCGCCGTTGGCCAGTTGCAGCTCCGCCAGCGGTGGGGGCGTCATGCCCGGGTGCAGCAGCAGGCGAACCCGCTCCCCCGCCACCGCGCCATCCATCACCGCCGGGTGAGCCAGTGCCCGGCGCAGCAGGGCGCGTCGCTCGCGGCCATCCAGTTGCCCCGCCTCCAGCAGCCAGCAGCGGCTGGCCATGGCCCCCATCAGATCGGCTGGCGTGCCGCTGGTGCGCACCTCGCCATCCGCCATCAGCAGCACGTGGTCGCACAGCTCCGCCTCATCGAGATAGGCGGTACTCCAGAGCACCGTCATCCCCCCCTTGGCCAGCTCGCGCACCATCTGCCAGAGGGCGCGGCGGGAGATGGGATCGACCCCGACCCCCGGTTCGTCGAGCAGCAGCACATCCGGGGTGCCGAGCAGGGCGCAGGCCAGCCCGAGCTTCTGCTTCATCCCGCCAGAGAGCTTGCCCGCCGGTCGTGCGGTGAAGCGGGCGAGATCGGTGAAGGCGAGCAGCCGCGCGAAGGTGGGCGTGCGTTCGGGCTCCAGTACGCCGCGCAAGTCAGCGTAGAGGGTGAGGTTCTCCAGCACGCTGAGATCCTCGTAGAGGCCGAACTGCTGGGGCATGTAGCCGAGGCGCTGACGCAGCAGATCCCCCTCGCTCACCGGATCCAGCCCCAGCACCCGGATGGTGCCCGCTTCGGGGATCAGCAGACCGGCCAGCAGGCGCAGCAGGGTGCTCTTGCCCGCGCCGTCGGGGCCCACCAGCCCGGTGATGCCGCCAGCCGGAATGGTGGCCGAGATGGCGTTGAGGGCGACCCGCTCGCCAAAGCGTTTGGTGAGCCCCTCAAGGGAGATGGCGCAGCTCATGGCGCCAGCCTGACGGTGACCGGCATCCCTTGGCGCAGGGCCGGGTCGGGATCCTGCACCACGATGCGCAGCCGGTAGACGAGGTGAGTGCGCAGGTCAGGCGTCTCCACCGATTTCGGGGTGAACTCGGCGGTCGGCGAGACAAAGCCCACCACCCCGTGATAGGGCTGATCCGGCCGCGAGTCGGTGGTGAGGGTCACCTTGGCGCCGCTCGGGAAGTGGCCGAGCCAGGGCTCCTCCACATAGGCGCGCACCCAGACCGGCGCGGTCAGGGAGAGGTTGAAGGCGGTCGCTCCGCTCTGCACCATGCTGCCATTCTCGATGGCGCGGCTGATGATGATGCCGTCGCTGGGGGCGGTCAGGTTGGCATCTGCCAGCGCCAGTTCGGCACTGGCGAGCGCCGCTTTGGCCCCTTCCAGCTGGGCATCGGACTGGGCAATCTCTTCCGGGCGGTAGCCGGTTTCGAGCTGGGCGAGCTGTTCGCGGGCCGAGCGTACCTGCGCCCGGGTCTGATCCCGCTGGGAGCGGGCGGTATCGAGCTGACCGCGGGAGATGGCGCCGGTGGCTGCCAGTGCGCTCTGGCGGCGCCACTGCTGGTCGGCCTCCAGCGCAGCGGCTTCGGCGGCGGCCAGTGCGGCCCGGGCGCGGTCGGTCTCTTCGCTGCGATAGCCTTTGTGGATCAAGGCGTTGGCGGCAGTGAGCGCGGCCAGATTGGCGCGGGCGCTGTCGCGGCTGTGGGTGAGGGGAACCGGATCGAGGCGGGCCAGCAGTTGACCGGCTTTTACGCTATCCCCCTCATCGACCAGCACCTGATCGACGCGGCCGCCGACCCGAAAGGCCAGATTGACGTCGCGAATATCGACGTTGCCGTAGAGGATGGAGCCGTCAGCCGGGCGCCCCTGCCACCAGAGGTAGCCACCGATAACGGTTAGCAGCAGGGCCACGATTGCAATGCGTTGCTTCATAGCGCTTCTCCTTGAGGAATATTGCACTGCAACCAGAGGTAACCACTGAGAACGGCCAGCAGCAGAGCTACCATCGCGATGCGTTGTTTCATGCCGCTTCTCCTTCCTTGATGTCGGTGCGGCGCAGGCCGCGCAGGGCCCATACCAGCCGCTGTCTGGCGGCCTCGGGGTTGTCTATCTGGCTGAGAAAGGGGGCGGCCTGTTCGGGCAGCCAGCCGAGCTGGCGACCGCTGCCGGCGATCACCAGCGGCAGGCCGACCGAGCCCATGATGAAGATCATCAGCTGGAGCGGGTGACCCGCGACCAGCGACCCTTCCGCCTGTGCCATCCGTACCTGCTCGATCAGCAGCAGGGGATGGCGGCGCGGCAGGCTGAGCAGAAAGCGCTGGGCCGCCCCTTCACCTGCCAGCGCATCGCCAAACAGGTGGTTGATAAAGCCGCGCTGGCGCGCCACCAGCCCGATCAGCGCCTCCATGGTGGCCTCGAACATGGCGATGGCAGAGGGGTAGGAGCCTTTGGCTGCTACCGCCTTGAGCTCGTCATAGAGGGGGGCGTACCAGAGCTCCACCAGCTCGTCGATAAAGGCGTCGCGGTTGCCGAAGTGGTAGACGAAGGAGCCGAGGTTCACCTCGGCCGCCGCCGCCAGCTCGCGTACCGTCAGGCCGCGCAGCCCCTTCTCGGTGGCGATGGCGAGGCCGGTATCGAGCAGTTTTTGCCGGGTTGGATTCATCTTTTTGGTTCCTGCTGCACAGATTTTGATCTGATTTATACGTATGTATAAATCAATTGCGCAGAAGTAGACAGATCTTTTTTTGAGCAGATTTCAGCAGGGATGAAAAGCGGCGGGCGTTGGCAAGGGGAGGCTTGGAAATGCGCTGGGATTGAACGGGTTGCCGCAGATAAGGGCCAGAATTCGGGCAGATGACGGAGGCGGTGGAGAAATAAAAAACGCCTCCGCGAAGGGAGGCGTTTTATCGGGAGGGGCGCGCTTACAGAATAAAGCGGCTCAGATCCTCATCCTCGACAAGCGCACCGAGGTGGGCGTTGACGTAGTCGGTGTCGATGACAAAGGTCTCGCCGGACTTCTCGGAGGCGTCATAGGAGATATCTTCCATCAGGCGCTCCATCACGGTGTGCAGACGACGGGCACCGATGTTCTCGGTACGCTCGTTGACCTGCCAGGCCGCTTCGGCCAGACGGCGGATGCCATCCTTGGTGAACTCGATGTTGACCCCTTCGGTGGCCATCAGCGCCTTGTACTGATCGGTCAGGGAGGCGTTCGGCTCGGTCAGGATGCGCTCGAAGTCATCTGTGGTCAGCGCGGTCAGCTCGACCCGGATCGGCAGACGGCCCTGCAGCTCGGGGATGAGGTCGGACGGCTTGGCGATCTGGAAGGCGCCGGAGGCGACAAACAGGATGTGATCGGTCTTGACCATGCCGTGCTTGGTGTTGACGGTGCAACCCTCGACCAGCGGCAGCAGGTCGCGCTGTACCCCTTCACGGGAGACATCCGGGCCTGAGCTTTCGCCACGCTTGCAGATCTTGTCGATCTCGTCGAGGAAGACGATGCCGTTGTTCTCGACTGCGGCGATGGCTTTCTGCTTCAGCTCTTCCGGATTGACCAGACGGGCCGCTTCCTCTTCGATCAGCGCCTTCATGGCCTCTTTGACCTTGATCTTGCGCTTCTTCTTCTGGTTCTGGCCCAGGTTCTGGAACAGCCCCTGCAGCTGGTTGGCCATCTCTTCCATGCCCGGCGGGGTCATGATTTCGACGCCCATCGGGGAGGCGGAGAGCTCCAGCTCGATCTCCTTGTCATCCAGCTGACCTTCCCGCAGTTTCTTGCGGAAGATCTGGCGGGTGTTGGAGTTGTCGGCTTTCTCTTCCTCACCCCAGGTGTTGCGCGGGTTGGGCAGCAGGGCGTCGAGGATGCGCTCTTCGGCGGCTTCCTCGGCGCGGTATTTCATCTTCTCCATCTCGGTTTCGCGCACCAGCTTGATGGCGGCATCGGTCAGATCGCGGATGATGCTGTCCACTTCCTTGCCGACATAGCCCACTTCGGTGAACTTGGTCGCTTCCACCTTGATGAAGGGGGCGTTGGCCAGCTTGGCCAGACGACGGGCGATCTCGGTCTTGCCGACACCGGTCGGGCCGATCATCAGGATGTTTTTCGGGGTCACTTCATGGCGCATCTCTTCGTCGAGTTGCATCCGGCGCCAGCGGTTGCGCAGGGCAACGGCAACGGCGCGCTTGGCATCGGCCTGACCAATGATGTGTCTGTCCAGCTCGTGGACGATTTCTCTCGGGGTCATCTCGGACATGATGGTGTTCCTGTATCCGGGGCGGGCAGGGCCCACCCCTTGGAGAATGAGTTGGCTGACGGGCGCCCTTACTTGGCGCTGTAGTCCAGCACTTCGATGGTGTGGTTGCCGTTGGTGAAGACGCAGATGTCGCCCGCAATCTTGAGGGACTTCTCGACAATGGTCCTGGCATCCAGCTCGGTGTTTTCCAGCAGCGCGATGGCGGCGGACTGGGCGAAGTTGCCGCCGCTGCCGATGGCGATGAGATCGTGCTCCGGCTGCACCACGTCACCGTTGCCGGTGATGATGAAGGATTTGTGTTCGTCGGCCACGGCCAGCAGCGCTTCGAGGCGGCGCAGGGCGCGATCGGTGCGCCAATCTTTGGCCAGCGCCACGGCGGCGCGCTCCAGATTACCCTGATGGGCCTGCAGTTTTGCTTCGAAACGCTCGAGCAGGGTGAAGGCGTCGGCGGTACCGCCAGCGAAACCGGCCAGCACCTTGCCGTTATAGAGGCGATGAACCTTGCGGGCGTTGCCCTTCATGACGGTGTTGCCAAGAGAGACCTGGCCATCGCCACCGATGACGACCTGACCGTTGCGGCGAACTGAAACTATGGTAGTCACTTTACTTACCTCGCTTGAGCCGAATGACGGCCTGACTGTGCATGGCAAGAAAGATGGGGATGGCAAACGGGCTTTTCAACCCTGCCTTTGGTCGGGATAAACGGGGTAGTAAAGAGCGTGGGTGCGAGTGACACCAAAAGAACAGGGCCGGGTGTTGCCACCCGGCCCTGCGTCATCGGTAAGCGGATTACCCTTTCTTGGGAATGCAGCCGCTGATGCCGGAGCTCTGCAGCTTGCTGTTGGCCGCGTCGGCGGCCGCCTTGCCGTTGAAGGGGCCCACCATCACCTTGTAGACGGTGCCGTTGGCGCCATTGATCACCTGCAGGCTGGAAGAGAGGCCGGCGGTGAAGGCGATACGCGCCTTGAGCGACTCTGCGGAATCCTGCGAGCGCAGGGCGGCGCACTGCATCATGTAGCGACCGCTGTCGGCGGCTGCGGTCTGGGCTGGCGGGGTGGCCGCTTTGGCCTTGGCCGCTTCGGCGCGCTCCCGTTCCAGCTCGGCGCGGATCTCCCGCTCCATCCGTTCCCGTTCGGCCTTGCGGTCGATCACCTGCTCTTGCGCGCTGGCAACCGGTGCACCCGAGGTGGAAGGGGTGGTCGCCGGATTGGGCTGATAGGGCTTGGGCTGGCCGATGGGCGTTCCCGGTTGGGGAATGTCGGTCGGCACCGGCTGCGGCAGTTTTTCCGGTTGCAGGGTCATGGTATCTGCCGGTGGTGGCGGCAGCACACCCGGCTGGGTCGGCGGCTCTATGATATCGACCTGCTTGTTCTCAAGCCGTTCGATGTAGCTCCACTTCTCCTGAGGCAGCCCGTTATTCTGCGCTTTTGGCTTGTTGGCCTTTACCTGCTCCTCAATGGTGGGGGCGTCGTTGCCCTTGCCATTGATCATGTAAAGGAAGCCACCAAAGCCTGCCAGCAGTGCCACGACCAGCAGCACTGGAATAACAGGAAAGCGGCGAGGGGCCGCTTTCTTGGTATTGCGGCCACCCGCCCGACGTCGCGGGCGGCTGCCGACATAATCCCGGGTTGCCATCTATTACATGCGCTCCAGGGTATGGATGCCCAGTACGCCGAGGCCCAGTTTCAGCACCTTGGCGGTGGCGGCGCACAGCAGCAGACGGCTCTGACGGGTTGCTTCGTCCACGCCATCCTTGTTGATCGGGCAGGCTTCATAGAAGGTCATGAAGTTGCCGGACAACTCGTACAGGTAGGTACAGAGCAGGTGCGGCATGCCTTTGTCGGCCACGCCGTTGACCGCGTCGGAGAACTGGATCAGCTTCTGGGCCAGCACCTCTTCGGCCTCTTCGTTCAGGGTCACGTTGCCGGTCAGCGTCTCGGCATCGATGTTGGCCTTGCGGAAGATGGACTGGATACGGGTGTAGGCGTACTGCAGGTAAGGGGCAGTGTTGCCTTCAAACGACAGCATCAGATCCCAGTCGAAGATGTAGTCGGTAGTACGGTTCTTGGAGAGATCCGCATACTTCACCGCGCCCATGGCGATGGCGTTGACCACGTTGGCCTTCTCTTCGGCAGAGAGGTCGCTGTTGCGGCTCTCCAGCAGGGCAGCGGCGCGCTCTTCGGCCTCGTTCAGCAGGTCAACCAGCTTGACGGTGCCACCGGAGCGGGTCTTGTAGGGACGACCATCCTTGCCCAGCATCATGCCGAAGGCGTGGTGCTCGAGCGGGACGGATTCCGGTACATAGCCCGCCTTGCGGGTGATGGTCCAGGCCTGCATCAGGTGCTGGTGCTGACGGGAGTCGATGAAGTACATGACACGGTCGGCGCCCAGGGTTTCATAACGGTATTTGGCACAGGCGATGTCGGTGGTGGTGTAGAGGAAACCGCCATCGCTCTTCTGGATGATGACGCCCATGGCCTCGCCATCCTTGTTCTTGAACTCGTCCAGGAAGACAACGGTGGCGCCTTCGCTCTCGACCGCCAGCCCCTTGGCTTTCAGGTCGGCAACGATCTCCGGCAGCATGTCGTTGTACATGGACTCGCCCATGATGTCCTTGTTGGTCAGGGAGACATTCAGGCGGTCGTAGTTGATCTGGTTCTGTTCCATGGTCATGTCGACCAGCTTCTTCCACATGGTACGGCAGTACTCATCGCCGCCCTGCAGCTTGACCACGTAGTTACGGGCACGCTCGGCGAAGGCTTCGTCTTCGTCGTAGCAACGCTTGGCCTGGGTGTAGAAGGCTTCCAGATCCTTGAGCGCCATGTCGCTGGCGTGCTCGTTGGACATCTTCTCCAGATAGGCGATCAGCATGCCGAACTGGGTGCCCCAGTCGCCGATGTGGTTGGCACGGATCACTTTGTGGCCGAGGAACTCCAGCGCACGCGCAGCCACGTCACCGAGTACGGTGGAGCGGATGTGGTGCACCGCCATCTCTTTGGCCACGTTGGGGGCGGAGTAGTCCACCACCACGGTCTGCGGGGTCGGCAACTTCACGTTGGCGTTGGCAGAGGTCACCATGGCCTCGACCTGACCGGCCAGCCAGCGCTGGTCGAAGAAGAAGTTGATGAAGCCGGGACCGGCGATCTCGACCTTGGCGATCAGGTCGGAGGCGGGCAGGTGCTCGATGATGGCAGCCGCCAGCTCACGGGGATTCTTGCGGGCCGGTTTGGCCAGCAGCATGGCCAGGTTGGTAGCCAGGTCGCCGTGAGCTTTTTCCTTGCATCGGTCTACTTGCACGCGGGCTTCCAGGTCCGCCGGCAGGACGCCTGCTGACTTGAGATTGGCTACCGTTTGTTCAAGTAGATGATGAATATGCTCTTTCATAACTGACCACCAAGGTTGCGCGTCGAAAAATGACTGATATATAAGGGCGTGAATTTTACCCGCATCGGCCCGAGAAAACTATAGGGATGACCCGCCGCTCGCTGTCGGGCGGATATTTCACTGCGTTTGGCGCCATATTCCAGAATATTGGGCGGAAATTACGGTGCTTATCCATTTCTACTGCATATCGAAGCGGCTTGTCCAGGCTATTTTCCCCTGATTGTTAAGGGTTTTTCCTTTCCCGATGACGGGAATGATCTCCTCCCTCTGGCCCGGCGTATCAACAGAGGTTCCCAACCGAGGAGTTTGCGATGCGACTGGCGCTGTTTCCCCTATCTGCCCACCTGCTGCCCGGCGGCGTCATGCCGCTGCGGATCTTCGAACCGAGATACCAGCGGATGATTGCCGAGGCGGGGGAGTCCGGCTTTGCCCTCTGCATGGTGGACCCTCGCCAGCCCGACGCCCTGCGCAACATGCTGCCCATCGCCACCCGGGTCACCATCATCGATTTCGACCGGCTGCCGGACGGCATGCTGGGGATCACGGTGCAGGGGATGGAGCGGGTGCAGATAGAGGATCTGTGGCAGGAGCCAGACGGCCTGCGCATCGGCGAGGTGACGCCGCTGACGGCCTGGCCGCCCCGCCGGCTCCATCCCGATCAGCTGCCGCTGGTCGAGGCGCTGCGGGAGGTATTTGCCGACTATCCAGACTATGCCGCCCTCTATCCCGCGCCCCGCTGGGACGATGGCAACTGGGTGGCCCAGCGCTGGCTGGAGGTGCTGCCGATCCCCCCTGAACAGAAACAACTGCTGCTGGCCGCCGCCGACAATCAGCCCGCCATCGCCCTGCTCAAGGGGGTGCTGGTGGCCAGCCACTGATTTTTTCTGACCCGCTGATCCGCCAGCGCCGCAGCGCCGTACAAGTCATCACCACAGCATGTTCGACAGCACACCAAAGGGATGGCGCAATGGCATATACTGGCCAACCACACTCGACCATACGCAGGACCTCGCCCGTGATGGATAACCCGGATGGCGACCTCAAATCTCTGCTGATCAGGGTGGCAGAGCAGGCCGACAAGGCTGCTTTTGCCCGCCTGTTCCAACACTTTGCGCCGCGCATTCGCAGCTACGGCCTGCGCCACCTCGGCAGCGAAGCCAACGCCATGGAGCTGGTGCAGGAGACCATGCTGCTGGTGTGGCAGAAGGCGCGCCTCTACCACCCCGAGAAGGGGGCGCCGACCACCTGGATCTATACCGTGATGCGCAACCAGTGCTTCGACATGCTGCGCCGTCGTCGCGCCAGCAAGGAGGATCTCTGTGCCGAGGAGCTGTGGCCGGTGCTGGAGTTTCAGGCCGAAGAGGAGCACCTGAGCGGCGGTGAGGATGCGGTGCTGACCCGTCAGATGGCCCACTATCTGGGCACCCTGCCGGAGCCGCAACAGCAGGTGGTGCGCGGCATCTATCTGCAGGAGTTCTCCCAGCAGGAGCTGGCGGAGCGACTCGGCGTGCCGCTCGGTACCATCAAGTCCCGCCTCCGGCTGGCGTTACAGAAACTGAAAGAGCAAGTGGAGCAAGGCCATGATTAAAGCCCATCCGACCGACCCTATGCTGCGCGCCTTCGCCGCCGACGAGCTCCCTCTGCCGCTGGCGGTGGGGCTCTCCGCCCACTGTGAACTCTGCCCCGATTGCGCTGCCCGACTGAAAACATTCGAAGAGGAGCTGGCGCAGCAATATCTTGCCTCGCCAGCAGAGCCCGAGCTGGCCCCCCGCGATGACGTGGCGCTGGACGCCGGATTTGACGCCATGCTGGCGGATATTCTGGCGCAGCCGCTGTCCGAGCCAACACATGACCAGCCCCGAGCCCAGCCCGGCGAGCTGGAGGTGGCCGGTCACGCCTACCGTTTGCCACGGGTGCTGGCCCGCTACCGTTCGCCCAAGTGGCGCCATATCGGGGCCATTCGTCAGCAGAGTTTGCCGCTGGACGAGATGGGGGCGCGCGCCAGCCTGCTCCATATCGAGGCCGGTGGCCGCATCCCCGAGCACACCCATCAGGGCTATGAGCTGACCCTGCTGCTGGCGGGCACTATCGAGGATGGCGATACCCTTTACAAGGCGGGAGATTTTATCTGGCGCGATGCCAGCCACTCCCACAGTCCGCATACGCCGGATGGCTGCCTCTGCTACACGGTGCAGGATGCGCCGGTGCAGTTCACCAAGGGGCTGTCGCGGCTGCTGAACGGCATCAGCCAGCACCTCTACTGAGCTCAACCTCTTCATAGATTCGCCATAGAAAAAGGGACCAGATTGGTCCCTTTTGTCATTTCATTGCAGGCTGCCGGTCAGGCGACAAACACCAGATAGACGGCGAACGCCACGATAAAGCGGTAGATGGCGAACGGGATAAAGTCGATGCGGCGGATCAATGTCAGGAAGGTCTTGATCGCAAACATGGCCACCACGAAGGCGGTGATAAAGCCCACCGCAAACATCGGGAAGTCAGCCATGGAGAGGAAGTCGCGGCTCTTGTAGAGATCCAGACCGCTGGCCGCCATCATCATGGGCACCGCCATGATGAAGGAGAACTCGGCGGCGGCGTGACGGCTGATCCCCATCAGCATGCCACCACTGATGGTGGCGCCGGAGCGGGAGAAGCCGGGCCACAGGGCCAGACACTGGAACAGACCGATACCGAACGCCTGCTTGTAGCTGATGTCATCCAGGGTTTCGGCGCTGACGGCCGGGCGGAACTTCTCGGCGATGATCAGCAGGATGCCCCCCGCGATCAACGCGTACATCACTGTCTCTGGCCCGAACAGATGGGCCTTGATCCAGCTGTGGATGGCCAGACCGACCACGATGGCGGGCATCATGCCGAGGATGACGTGGATCAGCGACAGGGTGGCATGATCATGAGAGGGCTTCTGGCCAAAGTGGATGCCAATCAGGCCAAACAGGCGGCGCCAGAACACGGCGACCACGGCGAGGATGGAGCCCAGCTGGATCACCACTTCGAAGGTGGCGGCCTTGGGCCCTTCAAAGCCCAGCAGATGGCCGACGATGATCATGTGGCCGGTGGAGGAGACGGGGAGGAACTCGGTCAGCCCCTCGACGACGCCCAGAATAAAGGCGACCAGCAGGCTATAAGTGTCAGTCATCGAACAAACAATCCTTAACTTCGTTGATGTAAAAACGCCCCGAAAGGGTCTCGGGGCGGCATATCTTGCTCGATTGTGACTGCTGAGGCTATGTAAAAATCATGAAACCTTTAAGTCAGTCGCGGATAAAACGGTAGCGGGTCTGGTGGTGATAACGCTCGCCCGGCAACAACCAGGGGTTGCCCAGTTCGGGGCGATTGGGGCTGTCCGGCAGCTGTTGCGCCTCAAGACAGAAGCCGTCGTGATCCCGGTGCGACAGGCCGCTACGGTTCGGGGTGTTGGCCAGCCAGTTGCCGGTGTAAAACTGCAGCGAAGGCTGGTTGGTGTAGACCTCCATCGCCAGCTGGCGATCCCCCGAGACCACCCGTGCTGCACACTCGGCAGCCGGGCCGTTGAGCACAAACGCGTGATCGTACCCCTTGGCCTGTTGCTGCTGGGGATGGCTCAGCCAATCCTGGCCAATCAGGCGCTCGTGGCGCAGATCGAACGGCCCCTCCACCGGAGTGATGGTGATCGGCAAACCGCTCGGGTCGGTCGGCAGGAAGTGGTCGGCATTGATGCTGATGAGGTGGTCACGCACATCGCCGCCATCGGCTGACCCATCGAGATTGAAGTAGGCGTGGCTGGTGAGGCTGACCGGGGTCGGCGCATCCGTGCTGGCGACAAAATCGATCACCAGATCGCTCTGCTCCAGCCGGTACTCCAGGGTTACCCGCAGATTGCCGGGAAAGCCCTGATCCCCCGCCCGGGAGAGCAACGCCAGCTTGACCCGATCCGCCTCCAGCTCCTTGATTTGCCAGCGCTGGCGATGAAAGCCTGCCTGCCCGCCGTGCAGACAGTTGGGTGCCTGATTGGCATTCAGCGGCCAGCGCTGTCCATCACGCACCAGCTCGGCACCGCCGATGCGGTTGGCAAAACGTCCCGCCACCGCCCCCAGCCACACCTGCTGGGTGGGATAGGCGTCGTCGGCACAGCCCAGCAGCACTTCACGGCGCTGGCCCGCCACCGGCAGGGTGAGGGAGGTGAGGGTGGCGCCGAAATCGAGGCCGCGCAGGCGCAGCCCCTCCTCGTTTTCCAGCTCGAATGGCGTCATGGCGCTGCTCATAACTTGCCTGCACCTGTGTTGCCGATCCGGCAGACGTAGCCGTCGGCCTGCATCATAAATGGGCTCATAGTTTTCCCGCCCCCGCGCTGGCACGGCAGACGTAGCAGTCGGCCTTGAGGCCCGAGATGGCCGGATACTCTGCCTCGACCGCGGCGATCACCTCGGCCACTTTCTCCGGGCGCAGCAGGGCGACCACGCAGCCGCCGAAGCCGCCGCCGGTCATCCGCACGCCGCCTTCGGTGCCGATCCTGGCCTTGATGATCTCCACCAGACCGTCGATGGCGGGCACGGTGATCTCGAAGTCATCGCGCATGGCGGCGTGCGACTGGGCCATCAGCTCGCCGAGGCGGGTCAGATCGTGGCTCGCCAGCGCATCGGCGGCCGCCAGGGTGCGGGCGTTTTCACCGACGATGTGGCGGGCACGGCGATAGCAGGCCTCATCCAGCCCGGCCTTGCCCGCTTCCAGTCCGGTCAGATCGAGGTCGCGCAGCGCCTTGACCCCGTAGTGACGGGCGGCCGCTTCGCACTGCTGGCGACGGGTGTTGTATTCGCTGTCCACCAGACCGCGGCGCACATTGGAGTTGACGATCAGCACCGCCAGATCCGCCGGCATGGGGATGAGGCGGGTCTCCCGCGAGCGGCAGTCGAGCAGCAGGGCATGATCCGTTTTGCCGCTGGCGGAGATCATCTGATCCATGATGCCGCAGTTGCAGCCGACGAACTTGTTCTCCGCCTGCTGGCCGTTGAGGGCGATCTCGGCCTGGCTGATGTCGAGCCCCAGCGCCTCCTTGAAGGCCTGACCGATGGCCACTTCCAGCGAGGCGGAGGAGGAGAGCCCCGCCCCCTGCGGCACGTTGCCGGAGACCACCAGATCGAGGCCGCGCAGGGCATAACCGCGTTCCTGCAGATATTTCACCACGCCACGGATGTAGTCGCTCCAGCGCTGGTCGGGGTGGTGCTCGATGGGCTGGTCGAGGTCGAACTGGTCGCGCTGGTTGTCGTAGTCGGCGGCGATCACCTGCACTTGCCGGTCATCGCGCAGGCCGATGGCGACGCAGGTCTCGTAGTCGATGGCGCAGGGCAGCACGAAGCCGTCGTTGTAGTCGGTATGTTCACCGATGAGGTTGACGCGACCGGGGGCGCGCACCAGCAGATCGGGCGCTTTGGCAAATTGCTCGGCAAAAACGGTGCTGACGCGTTGGCTGGGGGTCATAGGGCCTCCTCATTGGTGTGGCTGGTCTGGGTGTAGTGAATGGGGCTCAGGGCGCGCAGCCGTTCGGCGGCTTGCTCGGGAGTGAGGTCACGCTGGGTCTCTGCCAGCATCTCGAAGCCGACCATGAATTTACGCACGGTGGCGGAGCGCAGCAGGGGCGGATAGAAGTGGGCGTGCAGCTGCCACGCCTCGGGGCAATCCGATTTGGGCGGTGCAAAGTGCCAGCCCATGGAGTAGGGGAAGCTGCACTCGAACAGGTTGTCGTAGCGGCTGGTGAGCTCCTTGAGCGCCACCGCCAGATCCTGTTGCTGGGCCTGGGTCAGGTTCAGCATGGAGGGGACGTGCGCCTTGGGCAGCAGCAGGGTTTCGAACGGCCAGGCGGCCCAGAAGGGAACCACGGCGAGCCAGTGTTCGGTCTCTACCACGATGCGCGAGCGATCCGCCAGCTCCCGCTCCACATACTCCAGCAGCATGGGGCGGCCATGCTCGGCCAGCCAGTCGCGCTGGTGCTGCTCTTCGCGGGCGATCTCGTTGGGCAGGAAGTCGCTGCCCCAGATCTGGCCGTGGGGGTGCGGGTTGGAGCAGCCCATGACGGCCCCTTTGTTTTCAAATACCTGCACCCACTCCCACTGGGCTGACAGCTCGGCGACCTGATCCATCCAGGTGGTGATCACCCCTTCGATGGCGGGCAGCGGCAGCTCGGGCAGGGTCTTGCCGTGATCCGGCGAGAAGCAGATGACCCGGCTGGTGCCGCGGGCGGCTTCCAGCTTCAGCAGGGGGTCGCCAGCGTTATCGGCGGCCGGGGTATCCTGCATCAGGGCGGCGAAGTCGTTGGTAAAGACGAAGGTGCCCTTGTAGTCGGGGTTGATGTCGCCGGTGACCCGGGTATTGCCGGCGCAGAGGAAGCAGTCGGGATCGTGGGCCTGTTTGGGGGCCTGACTCACCTTCTCCACCTGTCCCTGCCAGGGGCGTTTGGCCCGGTGGGGGGAGACCAGCACATACTGGCCGGTCAGCGGGTTGAAGCGGCGATGGGGATGATCGACGGGGTTGAACATCATCTCTCCTGAATAAGATATGGAAAATTAAAGTCGTTTATTAACGGGGAGCAGGCAGGCCTACTCCTCGTAACCGTTCGGATTGGCGGATTGCCAGCGCCAGCTGTCGGCGCACATGGCGTCGATGTTGCGGGTCGCCTGCCAGCCCAGTTCACGCTCGGCCTTGGCCGGATCGGCCCAGCAGGCGGCGATGTCGCCCGGGCGGCGCGGTTCGATGCGAAATGGCAGCGGCTTGCCACAGGCCGCAGAGAAAGCGGCGACCAGCTGCAACACGCTCTGGCCCTGGCCGGTGCCCAGGTTGTAGGTGTGCACGCCACCCTTGCCGGCGCAGTGTTGCAGCGCCTTGACGTGCCCCTCGGCGAGATCCATCACGTGGATGTAGTCGCGCACGCCGGTGCCGTCCGGGGTGGGGTAATCGTTTCCAAAGACCGAGAGGCAGTCGCGACGGCCGATGGCCACCTGGGTGATATAGGGCATCAGATTGTTGGGGATCCCTTGCGGATCCTCACCCATCAAGCCACTGGGGTGAGCACCCACCGGATTGAAATAGCGCAACAGGGTCAATGACCAGTCGGGGGCTGAGTGTGCAAAGTCCTTGATGAGGCGCTCCACCATCAGCTTGCTTTGACCATAAGGATTGGTGGCGTGAAAGGTGGGCGACTCCTCGGTGATGGGCATGATCTCCGGCTCGCCATAGACGGTGGCAGATGAGCTGAACAGCAGGGTCTTGACCCCGGCGCGTCGCATTGACTGCAGCAACACCAGGGTGCCGCTGACATTGTTGTCATAGTACTCGAGAGGCTTTTCTACCGATTCTCCTACGGCCTTGAGGCCTGCGAAGTGGATCACTGCATCTATCGGTTGGTCTGCAAACACACGATCCAGCAGGTCGGCATCCCGCACATCACCGTGATAGTGCAGGGGACGCTGCCCGCTGAGGGTGTGGATACGTTCTAGTACACTTTCTTTACTGTTAACCAAATTGTCCAACAAGATGGGGGTCATCCCGGCAGCGATAAGCTGCAAGCAGGTATGACTACCTATGTAACCAGTTCCACCTGTGACGAGTATCTTCAACATGAATCTCTCCTTGGTGCTCGTTTTAATTAGGCTTTATTTAGTGTAACCGCTTACCCTTATTCTGCGCTTGTGAAAGCAGGCCGGGAAGATGCACCTCTGTTTTGTGTGACTTTTGTCACGTTTTTATCCGCGATTAGCATGATAATGAAGAATAGTGTATGTAAGATGATTACACGGCGAGGCGCTCGTATTGATAGAATGCTCCCGCTTTTGGTATGAAAGCCGTGTCAGGCATTGGAAATGTCGGTAGTATCCTTACCATGTAAAGCACAGGTTTTTATTTATCC